>VFQN01000331.1_pt1 | contig 93908 bp, 98 predicted proteins | sample 3512371 | NCBI WGS metagenome assembly VFQN01 (sample SAMN10412370, study PRJNA504923) | tailings metagenome | isolation source: Replicate 2 from Balatoc abandoned mine | place: Philippines: Itogon, Benguet | collected 2017-08-28 | reverse complement strand
TCTGCCCGGACGCAACGAACGCACCAGCCTCACCCCGCTCGCAGAGGCCGAGCCCTTCAAGCCCCATCAGCACCGTACTGGTGAAACAATCGTAGATCTCGGCAAACTGAATGTCCTGCGGACCCAGTCCGGCTCGCTTGTACAGGTCGCCTCTCAGCTGGTGCGTAAAGTTGTGGGTGTAGTCCTCCGACAGGAGCAAATCGCCAATATCAAGCCCTACTCGACGTCCGGCACTGTAGGCAGTCGACGCGACGACAGCCGGGGTGTGCTTGAGATCGCGCGCCCGATCCAGGGAGGTCACCAAGACGGCGCAGGCGCCATCCACCTCCGTCGTGCAGTCCGCAACGCGGAACGGATCCGCCACCCACGGTGACTTGAGATAGGCCTCCATATCGAGCGGCTTGCGCAGGACAGCACGCGGATTGCGCTCGGCATACTTCCTTTGCGCAATCGCTACGGCGCCAAGATCCGCCTCGGTTTGCCCTGTCTCATGCAGGAAGCGGCGCGCCCACATGCCGATGTACATCAGGTAGGCGTTGTACCCGATCGGGTAGCGATACTGCGCGGCCCCGCCGGCGAACTGCCCGCTGCCAACGCGCACACCGGACCTGCCGTTCAAGGCGCGGAACACGATGATGTTGTCCGCGTAGCCTTGAGCAATGGCCATCGCCGCCAAGCCGACCACGTGACACGGCGACTGGCCGCCGTGCTGGTATTCCATCACCCAACGCAGGTCACGCAGCCCCAGCGCCGTGCTCACGGCACCGCACGAGACCGAGTCATTTAGCACCATGAAGCTGCCGACACCGTCAACTTCCCCAAGCGGCAACCCCGCATCGTTTACCGCCGCAAGTGATGCCTCCGCCGCAAGATCCAGGACGCTGCGCTCCGAGTTTCTACTCAGAGGGGAATAGCCAACTCCGGCAATGGCAACCTTGCGCATACGAAACGTCCACGCCTCTGCTTCTTGACAAAATTCAATCATGATTGAATAACGATGTCAAGAGTAGCGGACATTGGCTTTCAAGCCGATTGTTTGCTTGCGCATGTTTATTCATATTCACGTGAATTGAGGGCGAGAAGTGAGGTGACGATGAGCAAACCGGATACGGTACTTGTTGAAAGGAAGCCGCTTGGGATCGGCGATGCGACCATGGCGCTCGTGACCATGAACCGCCCCGCGGAGATGAACCCTCTCGACTGGGATACCGTGCAGCGGCTGGACACAGTCTTTGCTGAGTTGGCGGCCGAACCCGCGGTTCGCGTGGTCGCCATAACTGGTGCCGGCACCGCTTTCAGCGCGGGCGGTGACATGAAAAAATACCAAACCCTGCAGCGCGATCCGAAGGACTTCCCTCAGTTCCTTGCCGATATTCACGCCATGTTCGGCAGGATCGCCCACTACCCCAAGCCCTATATCGCCCTTGTCAACGGCGTAGCCGTTGCGGGCGGCATCGAGCTCATCTTGTCGTGCGACCTAGCTATCGCCGCCGAGTCCGCGCGCATCGGCGATGCACACCTGCCGTTCGGCCAGATGGGCGGCGGCGGTGTCCTGACGATGCTGCCGCGCGCCGTCGGGCCTGCACGGGCGCGGGAGCTGATCTTCTCCGGACGTCTGCTGGCTCCCGCCGAAGCGCTCGACTGGGGATTGGTGAGCAAGGTCGTGCCGGACGCCCATTTGGTTGAGGCCGGCATCGCCTTCGCCAAGGACGTTGCGAAGAAATCTCCGCTGGCGGTCGGCAACGCTAAACGCGTTCTCAACGCGGCGTTCGAGGAAGGCACCGGCGTGGCCGCCGCCATGCGACTCGAACGGGAGGTTACGGCACGCTATTGCCTTACGAGTCACGATGCGCACGAAGGTCTTCAGGCCTTCGCGGAGAAGCGCAAACCCAATTTCACGGGACAGTAGGGAGACGAAGAGGATGAGCGGTGAAAAGATTTCGCCCACCCCACCGGAACCGGATGCCGACAGCGCGTTCTTCTGGGACGCGCTGAAGGAGAAGAAGCTCCTCATCCAGCGCTGCGATGACTGCGGCCGCAGCCGCTTTCCGCCAATGCCACGCTGCCCCTATTGTGCCTCTGCCAAATCCTCGGTGGTCGAGGCCGGGGGCGGTGGCACCGTCTACACATGGGTCGTTGTGCACCGTGCTTTCGATCCGGCATTCACGGATGAAGTTCCGTTCACCCTCGCCACGGTTGACCTTGACGAGGGGGCCCGCATCGTCGGCCGCCTGGAGAGCGCACCACCTCAATTCGGCATGCGCGTGCAGGCAACCTTTTTCAATCATCCGAGCTGGACGGAGCTCCGGTTCGCACCTCAAGGGAGTAAGTAATGGCCAAGATCACGACGCTCGGTGAGCGCGACAAGGGCGTGCAGGTGGGGCACGGCTTCTTCTACGACCAGCTTCCGGTCGGCTTCAAGTTCCACACCATGGGGCGCACCATCACGGAGACGGACCTCGTCAATTTCGTCAATCTCATCTGGATGACGGAGGAAGGCTTCGTCAACGTTCAGCCCGACCGGCCGCACACGCTCAAAGGTCGTTTTGTTCCCGGCGCACTGGTGTATTGCTTCTCGGAAGGCCTTCTGGTGCCCACGATGCAGTACACCGGCCAGGCATTCCTGGGTACCGAGTTGAACCACACAGCTCCCACCGTTGTCGGCGATACCATTCACGTCGAATGCGAGGTGATGGAGATGCGCCGCGCATCGAAAGGCAACCGCGGCCTGGTGCGCACGCGCAACCATGTCGTCAACCAACGCAACGAGGTTGTTCTCATCTACACGCCGCTGCGCATGATGACCGGAAGTCCCCAGGCCGGCCGCTGAGGTTATCGGCCAAGATGACCGGCACCACCGACAGCAAGCAGCGCCGCCCGCTTGACGGAATACGCGTCGTCGACCTGACGAGCGTGCTGATGGGTCCGGCCGCCACCCAGGTGCTGGCCGACTACGGCGCCGACGTGGTCAAAGTCGAGCCCCCCGGTGGCGATATCATGCGTCATGCGGGCCACATGCGTAACCCCGGCATGGGTCCCGTCTACCTGCACGCCAACCGCAACAAGCGGTCGATCGTCATAGACCTCAAGAAGCCTGAGGGCCGCGATACACTTCTCGCGCTTGCGGCAACAGCCGACATGTTCGTGCACAACGTCCGGCCGGCAGCGATGGAGAGACTGGGGCTTGGATACGCAGCATTCTCGGCCATCAACAAGCGGCTGATCTATCTCGCCCTGGTCGGTTTCGACCAGCACGGGCCCTACGCGCCATTTCCGGCAATGGATGACGTCATCCAGGGCGCCAGCGGAATCAGCGGGCTGCACGCGCAATACTGCGGAGAGCCGCTCTACGTGCCCATGGTGATGGTGGATCGCTATTGCGCGATCAACGCCGCCCAGGTCGCGCTCGCGGCACTCTTCATGCGGGAGCGCACCGGACAGGGGCAGTCAATCGAGGTGCCTATGTTCGAAAGCATGGTGCAAGCTGTTCTCGGCGATCACATGGGTGGCGAAACATTCGAGCCACCTGCAGGCCCCATGGGCTATGCGCGCCTGCTCACCCCGCATCGCAAACCCTTCAAGACGCGCGACGGCTACATCGCTCTGATCGTCTACACTGACGCGCAATGGCAGGCGTTCTTCGAGGTTGTCGGGGAACCGGACCGCTTCAAGAGCGATCCGCGCTTCACCACCGCTGCAGCGCGCGCGCAGAACCACGACCACGCCTATGCCATGCTGGCTGATTTACTGGCTACCCGGACGACGACGGAATGGATCGCACTCTTGAGAGAGCGCGATATCCCCTGCATGCCGATGCATGACCTCAATGGCGTATTGCACGATCCGCACCTGCAGGCCGTCGATTTCTTCGAAGCGCTGGAGCATCCAAGTGAAGGCCGCGTGCGCGCCATGCGCGTCTCCTCGCGCTGGAGCGATGCCGATCTGTCGATCTACCGGCATGCCCCTCGTGCCGGCGAGCAGAGCGTCGAGGTGTTGCGCGAAGCCGGCTTTGGCCGGGATCGCATTGACAGGCTCTTGGCTTCACGCGCCATCATCCAGGCGTAGCGACAGCCGTTACCGCAAGCAAAGGATGGCGTCATGAAAGTTCGGGAGCTGCTGGACCTCTCCGGCAAGACAGCCCTTGTGACGGGCGGCTCACGCGGGCTCGGGTTGCAGATGGCCGAGGCCCTCGGCGAAATGGGCGCGCAGGTCGCCATCAGCGCACGCAAGGCAGATGAGCTTGCAGAGGCTGTCCGCACGCTCAAAGCCGTGGGCATCGAGGCCACGGCATTTCCCGCCGACGTGGCAAAGGCGGATGCGGCGGCTCCCCTCGTCGACGCTGTCATTGCCCGCTTTGGCAAGATTGACATCCTCGTCAACAATGCAGGGGCGGCATGGAACGCTCCTGCCGAAAGCTACCCGGTCGAGGCCTGGGACAAGCTGGTCAGCCTGAACCTGTCAGGTGCATTCCTGCTAGCGCAGCAGGTCGCGGTGCGCAGCATGATTCCCGGCAAGTGGGGCCGCATCATCAATATCGCATCCGTCGCCGGGCTGACCGCGAGCGATCCTCGCGTCGTACGGACTGTCGCTTATAACGCCACCAAGCACGGCCTGGTCGGACTGACGCGGCAGCTGGCCGCCGAATGGGGCGAGCACAACATCATCGTGAATGCGATCTGCCCTGGGTACTTCCCCTCGAAGATGACCCGCGCGATGCTCGACAATGGCGAGCGCATTATTCTGGAGACAACGCCAACCCGGCGTCTCGGCGGAGCTGACGACCTCAAGGGTCTGGTGGCACTGCTAGCATCCGATGCCGCGCGGCACATTACGGGCCAGGCCATCGCAGTCGACGGCGGCGCGAGCATTCTATAGGCACCACCCCAAGGGGTGCCCAGTCCGGCCAGCCAAGCCTCGCCGCTACGAATTCGTCATTCCCCGGGCTGTTCCCTGTCCTGGTGGGAGCACGCTTGGCACCGGTAAGGCTCAAGCCCCGGGGCGTGCCAGTTCTCCAATCCTTCCAAACGCGTCCTGGCAAGGACCGCCTCAGAAACTCGATTCCAGATGACGCTTCCCTGCAGGCGGCCAATAATCCCCGAGTACGACTGCCGGCACCACAACCAGACCAAAATCGACCGAGGAGAGAGGAAATGACCAAGCGCGTTGCGATCATCACCGGCGGCATGGGCGGCCTTGGAGAGACGATCAGCACCAAAATGGCCGATGCCGGATACCGGGTTGCAGTCACGTACTCGCCGTCGAACAAGACCTCCGCCCAGTGGCTCGCCGACATGAAAGGGCAAGGCTATGACTTCAAGGCATACCCCTGCGATGTCACAGACTTCGAGTCGAGCAAGGCGTGCGTGGGCAAGGTCGCGGCTGAAGTGGGTGCCGTAGACATCCTGGTCAACAACGCCGGCATCACAAAGGACATGACCTTCCGCAAGATGGGGAAGGGAGACTGGGATTCCGTGCTCAAGACCAATCTCGACTCCGTCTTCAACATGACGAAGCACGTCTACGACGGGATGATGGACCGGGGTTGGGGCCGCATCATCAACGTGTCGTCCGTCAACGGGTCCAAGGGCGCCTTCGGCCAGACGAACTATGCCGCCGCCAAAGCCGGCATGCACGGCTTCACCAAGTCGCTGGCTCTGGAGTCGGCCAGAAAAGGCGTAACGGTCAACACCATCTCCCCGGGCTACATCGGCACCAAGATGGTGACTGCCATCCCCAAGGATGTCCTGGACGGCAAGATCCTGCCGCAGATTCCCATATCGCGACTGGGCAAGCCGGAAGAGGTTGCCGGCTTGATCATCTATCTGTGCTCCGAAGAGGCCGCCTTTGTCACCGGCGCCAATATTGCGATCAATGGCGGCCAGCATATGCAGTAGGCAGGCGCCTCCCAACGCTCCTCGAAAGCTTTAGTCACCCCGCACCCGTCGGTGCACGGGTCCGGGCACGGCGACGCATGGCCGATGCACCGATGCGGAACTGCCGGAGCCACCTCATGCGAAACGCCGATTGCGTTGGCCTATAAACTTGACTATTTAATTCATGAATACATCAGACGTAGGCTCGGGCGCCTCATGCGACCCTGGTCGAGAGAGAGCACATGCATGCATTGCGCACCTGCGCCCTGATGCTCGCTTTGACGGTGCATGCTCTCCAGCCGGCCGGGGCGGAAACTACAGTTACCGACGGCAGCGGCCGCACGGTCACGGTGGCAGATACGTCCCGCATACTTTCGGTGGGCGGCGACGTCACAGAGATACTCTACGCGCTTGGTGCCGGCGGCCGCATCGTAGCTGTCGATACGACCAGCCAGTTCCCCCCCGAGGCTCTCAAGGAAAAGAAGAGTGTCGGCTACATGCGGGCCCTCTCGAGCGAAGGCGTCATTTCGGTCGGCTCCAGCGTCGTACTGGCTTCCGAGAGTGCAGGGCCGCCGGAGGTGGTGAAGACCCTGAGGGCCACGAGCACACCCTATGTTTCTGTTCCTGAGGACCACTCGCCGGCAGGCATCGCATCCAAGGTTCGCCTGATTGCCAAGGTGGTCGGTGCGGAAAAGGCGGGTGAGACACTCATCCAGGATATCGCAGCTGAATTCGAGCGGCTGTCTGCGGCTCGTGCAAAGATAAAACAGGAGAAGCGCGTTCTATTCGTCCTGTCCATTCAGAACGGGCGGCTGCTGGTCGGTGGCCGCGATACCAGCGCCGATGCCGTGATCAAGCTCGCCGGAGCCTCCAACGTCGCCGACAGCATCAAGGGATTCCGTCCGCTACCGGATGAGGCGATCGTCGAGATGGCGCCGGATGTCATCCTCGCCATGCGCCGCTCCAGCGACAAGGACAATCACGACCTCTCACAGCTCTTCTCGTTGAAGGGCGTGCAGGCCACTCCGGCAGGAAAATCGAAGCGCATCGTCATGTTGGATGGCCTCTATATGCTTGGCTTCGGCCCGCGCACGCCCGCCGCCGCACACGACCTGATGGCCGAACTATATCCCTCGTTAGTTGGAAGATCAGCGAAGCCATGACCGCTGCGTTGCCTGGCAACCTCGCCCAAGCCAACGGGAGAATGGCGACGGCGCGGCTAGTCCTGATCGCATCTTCCGTCGGCCTCTGTCTTGCGGCGCTGCTCTCACTCTCGATTGGTGCCACAGGTATCACGCTGACCGCTGTGCCACGCATTGCCTGGGCGTTCCTGTCGGGACAGCAGGACGGCGACATCGCGCGGGAGCAGCTGGTGCTGCTGGACATTCGCCTTCCCCGGCTCCTGTTGGGAGTGTTCGTCGGTGCCTCCCTGGCCGTCGCGGGCGCCATGCTGCAAGGCATGTTCCGCAATCCGCTCGCCGACCCGGGGTTGATCGGCGTGTCTTCCGGCGCCGCACTCGCGGCCGTGGCCACAATCGCGTTCGGCAACAGCCTCGCGGGCCCATGGATCGGCACCTTTGGTCCTTACGCCCTTCCGATTGCGGCGTTCGGCGGGGGATTTGCAACAACCCTGCTGCTCATGGCGACAGTCAGCCGGCAGGGCTCGCTGTCGCTCGGGCCCCTGCTCCTTGCCGGAATTGCCATTGCGGCGCTGAACACGGCGCTCATCGGCCTTATTGCGTTCGCAAGCGACGATCGCGAGTTGCGCGACCTCACCCTGTGGATGCTCGGCAGCCTTTCGGGAGCGAGCTGGACGAAAGTGTGGGCGGTGGCACCATTCGCGGTTTTCATGGTGCTTGCAGCACCGCGACTTATACGCGGCCTCAACGGACTTCTGCTTGGAGAGGCGGAGGCGTTTCACCTCGGCATCAACGTGGAGCACACCAAGCGCGCAATTGTCATCGTAACATCGGCGGGCGTTGGAGCGGCGGTCGCGGTCGCCGGCATCCTGGGATTTGTCGGGATTATCGTTCCCCACATCGTCCGCCTCCTGGCCGGACCCGATCATCGGGTTGTCCTTCCGGCAAGCGCCCTGTTGGGCGGTACTCTGGTCGTTTTTGGGGACATGTTTGCGCGCATGCTGGTGCGGCCGGCTGAGCTTCCGCTCGGGGTGATGCTGGCACTGATCGGCGCGCCGATCTTCCTGCATATGATCGTCAAAAGCCGGATGGCGAGCATCTGAGACATGCTGGAAGCACGCGGCGTCGGCTATGCAAGCGCACAGCACGAGCTGTTGGCGGAGATTGATTTCACGGCCCGTCCCGGTGCGGTCACCGTGCTCATCGGCCCCAACGGCGCGGGCAAGTCGACACTTCTGCGCATTCTGAGCGGAGAACTGAAGCCGACCCGCGGACACGTTGCTCTGGACGGGCAACCCCTCGCCTCAATGGCACCGGCCGATCTGGCACAGCGGCGCGCTGTGGTTCCTCAGGCCAGCGCGTTGGCCTTCCCATTCACAGCCATGGAAGTGACCATGCTCGGGGCTACGGTACCGGGCTTCCAACTCGACACGGCGAAAGAACGTAGCGCCGCAATCGATGCGCTGCGCTCGCTAGGCATGGGCGCGCTGGCCGATCGACCTTACGCATTCCTCTCGGGCGGCGAGCGCCAACGCGTCCACATCGCTCGGGCACTCACCCAACTGGCCTGCGCCCCGCGCTCAGAAGGCCGCCAGATCCTTCTTCTGGATGAGCCAACATCCAGCCTCGACCTCGCCCACCAAGGGGCCGTGCTTTCCATACTATCCCTGCAAGCTCGCGCGGATGTTGCTGTCGTCGCGGTACTGCATGACCTCAATCTCGCAGCAGCGGTCGCGGACGTGCTGGTTCTTCTGGAGAAGGGACGTGTGGCGGCCGCGGGCAAGCCGTACGACGTCCTGAAGGACGACATCCTTTCCAAGGTCTACGGCTGTCCCGTCTCTGTCGGCCGGACTCCCGCCAACGGCAAGCCCTTCCTCCTCCCGCCTGCCCTGTTCTGAGTTCATCCAAATCGATCGCTGACGGCTGACTCAGGACTTGAGATCCATCTCCAGATGGATGTAGTCGCCGCGGTACGTGACTTCGGCGACGTAGATGACCGTGCGATCGGGGCCGCACATGATCCTGCGCACTTCCGCAACCGGAGCGTTCAGTGGGATGGAGAGCAGACGCGAGGTTTCGACATCGGCAGTCGATATCGTCAGCCGCTGACGCGCCGCCGCGATCTTCAACCCGCGCAGCGAAGTCAAGACCGGTAGTGCCAGCTCGCGGCGGAAGCGTGCGGCGGCACGACGATAGACGCGATGATCGATGTAGATCGATATGACGCAATACCGCTCACCGTTCCGCGAATGCACGCGCCGCATGTGGTAGTACCTCGGCGCCGCAATCCCATCGCTTGGTGTGATCTCCGGGGTGCTTACGCCCTCGGCCAGCGTGGCATGGTCGGGGCGATCTCCCGAGTACATGGCGACAAGGTCATCAAGACTTGTCTCCACGCGCAAACGTCGCCGCGCCCCCGGCTTGCCCGTAACAAAGGTGCCGCGCCCGCGCTGGGGTGAGAGGATATCCTCATCCGCCAGCAGGGCGATCGCTTGGCGCACTGTCACGCGTGCCACGTCAAACTCGGCCATCAGATGCTCGATCGACGGCAGAAGGCTGCCCGGCGGCCAGTGGCCCTTGGCGATACGCTGGCGAATGAGTTCCGCCAGCTGCACGTAGCGCGGGATCGGCGTGGCGCCGAAGATACGATGGTGGGCCGATGCCATGTGGCTTGCCTCAAACATCCTATCTATAGTACTTTTAGGATGTTTACGCTAGCCATTCGACAGGAAGCGTACCGGCCGGTGCAACGCATAGCTCTCATCTTTTTGCCTTGGCTGCTTCTGCTCGCGGGATGGTACGCCATCCACTACAGCGGGCTGATCAATCCTGCCCTCGTGCCGACGCCGCACGACGTTTTTTGGCGCTTCATTGAATTGTCCAAGACGCGACTGCCGATGGATGTCTTCATGTCCACGCGTCGCGTTTTTCTCGGTGTGCTGTGCGGCATAGCACTCGCTGTCCCGATCGGCTTCATGCTTGGATGGTACAAAGGCGTCCGCACATTCATCGATCCGCTCATCAACTTCTTCCGCGCCCTGCCTCCGATCGCTCTGATCCCGCTGGTCATCGTCTACTTCGGCGTCGACGAGCTCGCCAAAACAGTCATTCTTTTCTACGCCTCGTTCTTCGCGGGCGTGATCGTCATGTACGAGGGCATATCGCAGATCAGCCCGATCTACGTGCGCGTGGCCCGCACGCTTGGGGCCACAGACGCTGAAATCTTCCGCAAAGTCATCGTTCCCCTGGCCGTGCCACATATGCTGACCGCTCTGCGCGTCGCGCTGGGCGTGGCGTGGGCGACTTTGGTTGCTTCGGAGCTGATTGCGGCCCAGCAGGGCCTCGGGGCCTTGATCCAGAACGCCGGCTCATTCTTCCAGCTCGACATCATCTACGTCGGCATCATCTGCATCGGCTTCGTGGCTCTGTTCATGGACATGGCATTGCGCGCAATCGCCAAGCGCTTCGTCAGCTGGCAGGAGCGCATTGCCTGATGCCTGGTCCCATCCGCATTGCGTTCCAGAATGTCTCGGTCCGCTTCCCTACGCCGGGCGGCGGCGACATGCAGGTCGTCGACAACGTCAGCTACGACATCCGCGACCGCGAATTCGTCTCTGTCATTGGCCCCTCCGGCTGCGGCAAGACGACGATGATGAACATCGTCGCCGGCTTCATGCAGCCGACCGCGGGAACCGTGACGCTGGACGGGAAGCAGATCAGCGGCCCGGGTCCGGATCGTGGCGTCATCTTCCAGGAGTACGGCGTGTTTCCCTGGCTGTCGGTGAAGGACAACATCGCTTTTGGCCTCGGCTTGCGCGCCAACCGCGCTGCCTCGGCCGAGCGCGATGAGATTTGCAACCGCTACATGCGGCTCATGGGCCTTGCCGAGTTCGCGGACGCCTGGCCGCGGATGCTTTCCGGCGGCATGCGCCAACGCCTTGCGCTGGCCCGCGCTTACGCCGTGAAGCCGCAGTTTCTGCTGATGGATGAGCCCTTCGGCGCGCTCGACGCGCAAACGCGCTCGGCGATGCAGGACCTGCTGCTGGAGGTGTTGGCTGCCGAGAACAAGACGGTGATGCTTATCACGCATTCCGTTGAGGAGGCGCTCTACCTCTCCAACCGCATCATCGTCATGACCGCACGCCCGACCCGTATCCGCGAGATCATTGAGGTGCCATTCGCCTATCCACGCACTGACGCGCTGCACGAGAGCCGCGAGTTCGGCGAACTGCGCAGCCACGTACGCAACCTCGTCATGCAGGAATATGCCCAACAGGCCCTGCAACGAAATCCACAACCAGCATGAAAACGAGCAAAACAGGGAGGACCACATGACGCTCAATCGCAGGACTTTCATCCGAGGAACAGGCGCACTGGCCGGCGTTGCCACGATTGGCACCCCCGCCATTGCCCAGGCAAGGACCAAGATTCGTGTTGGCTATTTGCACACGCTCGCCGTCGACGGCCAGATGTGGCTCGCCGACCATCTCGGCGCTTTCGAGAAGAACGGGTTGGAGCCCGAGTTCAAACTGTTCCAGACCGGCCTGGAACTCTTCCAGGGCATGATCGGCGGCAGCCTGGACATGCTGTCGACCGGCGCGGTGATCTCCAACTTTCCCGCGCGCGGACAGGGGAAGATGTTCCTCGCCAACGCAATCGAGTTCGCCACCGCTCAGCTGTGGGTACGCGACGACATCAAGACCATTGCCGACCTCAAGGGCAAGCGCATCGCCACGACCGCAGGCACCACCGCCCACGTGTTTCTCAATACGGCCATGAGGGCGAACAATCTTGCTCCAGCCGACGTGGAGATACTCAATCAGCGCATGCCCGATGCGGTGACCTCGTTCATTTCGGGTGCCGTGCCGGCCGTCGCGCTTTGGGTCCCTTTCAACATCACGGTACGCGACAAGGTGCCCGGCGCGCGGAAGCTGGTGGATGCCTCTGCCTACTATCCGCAGGCCGCCATCATGTCCGGGTGGGCCACCACGGCCGATTTCCATGCCAAGAACCGCGAGGTGCTGGTGCGCGTCGTGAAGGCGTGGGCGGCGGGCAACGAGTACCTGACCAGCAAGTCCGACGAGGCGCTCGAGGTGCTGCAGAAGAAGCAGTATCCGCAGGTGCCGTTGGCCGACTTCAAGGAGCAGTTCGCCGCGCAGAAGGTGTTTCCCGCAGCCGAATGGCGCAAACTGTTCAACGACGGGCAAGTCACAAAGTGGCTGCAGCAGGTGACCGACTTCTTCGTATCCACCGGCAACATCCCCAACCCGGTGCCCGCGTCGCAGTACTTCGATCCGTCGATCTACATGGACGCCACCAAGAGTTGAGCCTTGGCGCTAGGCTACGACTACATCATCGTCGGCGCCGGTTCGGCGGGCTGCGTGCTCGCCAACCGGCTGTCGGCGGACCCGGCGTGCCGCGTGCTCCTGTTGGAGGCGGGTGGCCACGACCGCAACTTCTGGCTCAAGTTGCCGGTCGGTTACTTCCGCACCATCTACGATGAGCGCTTCTCACGCCTGTTCCCGACCGAGCCCTCGGAAGGAAGCGCCGGGCGCGCCATCGTGTGGCCGCGCGGGCGCGTGCTCGGCGGGTCGAGCTCGATCAATGGCCTCATCTTCATCCGCGGCCAGCATGAGGATTTCGATGACTGGGAGCGGGCCGGCGCATCGGGCTGGAGCTTCCGCGATGTCCTCCCTCACTTTCGCAAAATCGAATCTTTCGATGGCCCACCCAGCCAGTATCGCGGCGCGCACGGTCCGCTGCGCGTGTCGGAGCTGCGGAACGATCATCCCGCGTGTCGGGCCTGGGTGGACGCAGCACGCGAAGTCGGCTTGCCCGCCAATGCAGATTTCAACGCAGAGACGACCTACGGCGTCGGCTCCTATCAGCTGAGCATCGGCTCGCGCTGGCGTGAGAGCGCCGCCGTCGCGTTCTTGCGGCCCGCGCTGGCGCGTCCGAACCTGACCGTCATAACGGGTGCCCACGTCACCCGCATCACGCTTGCAGGCGAGCGCACCACTGGCATCGAATGGGTGCGAGACGGCAAGGTGGACACCGCACGCGCGGAGCGCGAAGTGATTTTGTCGGCTGGCGCCGTGCAGTCGCCGCAGCTCCTGCAGCTTTCCGGCATCGGTCCGGCCGATCTTCTGCGCAAGAACGGCGTCGCCGTGGCGATGGATCTGCCGGGCGTCGGCGAGAACCTGCAGGACCACTATCAGGCGCGCACCATCGTCCGTCTGAGAATGCGCAACTCTCTGAATGATGACGTGCGCAATCCCCTGCGTCTTGCGCAAATGGGATGGGATTGGCTGGTCCACGCCCGCGGACCATTGACTATCGGCGCAGGCCAGGTCGGCGGAGCCGCGTGCACGCACTATGCGAAGGGGGGGCGCCCAGACATCCAGTTCAACGTCATGCCGCTCTCAGTCGATAAGCCGGGCGATCCGCTGCATCGCTACTCGGGGTTCACCGCGTCCCTGTGGCAATGTCACCCGGCATCGCGCGGCCGAATTTCCATTCGCAGCTCTGATCCGCTGGAGGCGCCGTGGATCGAACCCCGATATCTCTCCGAGAACATCGACGCCAAGACGATCGTTGCAGGGATAAAAATGCTGCGCGACATCTACCAGCAGCCCGCGTTCAGAGGCCTGTGGGACGAGGAGGTGCTGCCCGGCCCCGGGGCGAAGACGGACGAGGACTTGCTGGATTTTGCGCGCAATCACGGCGGCACCGTTTTTCACCCCACCGGGACTTGCCGCATGGGCATCGATGAGATGGCCGTGGTCGATCCCGAGCTTCGCGTGCGTGGCGTGCAAGGCCTCCGCGTCATCGACGCATCGGTCATGCCGACAATTACATCCGCAAACACGAATGCGGCATCGCTGATGATCGGGGAGAAAGGGGCCGCCTTGGTGCGTGGTCTCTCAGCCGCGTGACTCCACCGCAGATTGCCCGGCAGGCGAACCGGAGGTGGCTAACTTCTGGCGTTTGCAGAGAACTCGATCTGTTCGCCCAGCAGCCCATCAGCGAGCGTAAAGTTCCTACGCCGAGGGCAACGAAGGAATTGCCTAATAATCCACTCTCGTAGAATGGCATGCTTTGTTTTTTAAGGTATGGCCCATCAAATAGAATGAAATTCTGATAATCTGCAGACCTCATCCAATTTGAGGCCTGCGGATCCATGCGGCTGCTGAACACACCAAACCGCCGCGACGATGACGCTGTCCGCACACTCAGCAACAGGCTGCGCGAGGCCTCCGACCTCGCGGGGCGGATAGCCGACGTCGCACGATCGGTGCCCGGACGGGTCGCCTTCTCGACCAGCCTGGGGTTGGAGGATCAGGCAATCCTGCACGCAATCGCGGAGAGTGGGGCCGGTGTCGACGCCTTTACGCTCGATACGGGCCGGCTGTTCCCCGAGACACTGGATACGCTGGCCGATACCGAGCGCCGGTACGGGCTGCGCATCCGCGTCCTGTCGCCTGATGCCAGCGCAGTCGAGGACCTTGTCGCTCGCGACGGCGTTCTCGGATTTCGCCTTTCCTTGGAGGCCCGCAAGGCCTGCTGCGATGTGCGCAAGGTGCGACCGCTCCGGCGGGCGCTTGCGGATGCTGCGGCATGGATCACGGGGCTCAGGCGCGATCAATCTTCGGGTCGTGCCGAAGTGCCGTTTGCAGCCTGGGATGGCAATTTCCAACTGATCAAGGTCAACCCGATTGCGGACTGGGATACGGAGCGGCTCGAGGCCTACATCCGGGCAAACAGCATCCCGGTCAATCCGCTGCATGCGCGCGGATTTCCTTCCATTGGTTGCCAACCCTGCACGCGCGCTATCCGCGCGGGCGAGGATATTCGCGCGGGCCGTTGGTGGTGGGAAAGCGAGGACGGCAAGGAATGCGGCTTGCACGCACGCGCGCCGGGCCGCGCCAGGGCACCCGCATGAGCGGCCCCCTGACTCATCTCGATCTATTGGAGGCGGAGAGCATCCACATCTTTCGCGAGGCTGCCGCGCAGTTTCGCAAGCCGGTACTGCTTTATTCAATCGGCAAGGATTCCACCGTTCTCCTCCACTTGGCCCGCAAGGCCTTCTATCCGGCCAGGCCGCCGTTCCCGCTGTTGCACGTCGACACGACGTGGAAATTTCGCGACATGATCGCCTTTCGCGACCGGACGGCGCGCGAATTCGGCCTCGACCTCATCGTGCACACCAACGAGCAGGGCCGCGCGCGCGGCATCAATCCGATCGACTATTCACCATCGGTCTACACCGACGTGATGAAGACGCAGGCGCTGCGCCAAGCACTCGACAAGCACCAGTTCGACGCAGCCTTCGGTGGCGCGCGTCGCGACGAGGAGGCGTCGCGCGCAAAGGAGCGCGTGTTCTCCTTCCGCTCGGAAGGCCATCGCTGGGAGCCGCGCCGGCAGCGTCCCGAGTTATGGCAGCTCCTCAGTGGCCGGCTGGGTGCCGGCGAAACCGCGCGGATTTTCCCGCTGTCGAACTGGACCGAGAAGGATGTCTGGCGCTACCTCGCCCGCGAGAGCCTTGATGTCGTTCCACTCTACTTCGCGGCCCAGCGGCCGACGCTGGTGCGCAACGGCAACCTGCTCGTGCATGACGACGACCGCATGCCGCTGCGGCAGGGCGAGCACCTGGAAACGAAGCGCGTGCGCTTCCGCACACTCGGCTGCTGGCCGCTGACCGCGGCAATCGAATCGGACGCTGCCGACCTGGAGAGCGTGGTCGCGGAAACACTCGCTGCCCGCGTTTCCGAGCGCCAGGGCCGCCTGATCGATCATGACGAGGCGGGCGCCATGGAGCGCAAGAAGCAGGAGGGATACTTCTGATGTCCGCCGCTTTGGCACTTGCACACTCGGCCGAACGCATCGATGGCCGCGCACTGCGCGCACGTCTCGATGGTCGCCCTAGCCAAAAACCGGACGCAATAGCACTCGCCGCCAGCCTCAACGTACTGACCTGCGGCTCTGTCGATGATGGAAAGTCGACGCTGATCGGCCGCCTGCTGTGGGATACCGACGGGCTGCATGCCGATCAGCGCGCCGCACTTGAACGCTCGCCCAGGACGGCGGCAGGCACCCCCGACTTCAGTCTTCTGGTCGATGGACTCGCCGCCGAGCGGGAGCAGGGAATCACCATCGACATCGCCTGGCGCTACCTCGACACGCCGCAGCGCCGCCTCGTCATCATCGACAGCCCAGGCCATGAGCAGTACACGCGCAACATGGCGACGGGTGCCTCGCATGCGGATGTCGCCATCCTGCTTGTCGATGCGCGCAGCGGGGTGAAGGAGCAGACCCGCCGCCACGCCGCCATCCTGGACCTGATGGGCGTGCGCAAGGTCGTGCTCGCCGTCAACAAGATGGACCTCGTTGGCTGGTCAGAGGCACGCTTCCACGAAATCCGCAGCGCGTTCGAGGAGCTGGCGGCACGCTTCGGTTTCGAGGATGCAGTTTCGATCCCGGTGTCTGCCGTGCTCGGCGACAACATCGCGCGCCGCTCGGTGGCCACCCCCTGGTACGAGGGCCGTTCGCTGCTGGACTATCTTGGCGGAACGGCCGCGCACAGTGCCGCGCCGACAACCCAGTTCCGCTTCCCCGTGCAACTTGTCGTGCGCGCGGGGCAAGACTTCCGCGGCCTCGCCGGCACCATAACCTCCGGCGACATAGCAACGGGCGACGAAGTTGTAGAGCCCGTCTCCGGGCGTCGCGGCAAGATCCAGCGTATCGTCACGATGGGTCGCGATCTTGAACTCGCCCGCCAGGGACAGGCCGTCGTCCTCGAGCTGAATGTCGATCTCGACATCTCGCGCGGCGCCATCCTGGTGAAGGGAGACAATTCGTCGAATGTCACACGCGAACTCGACGTCAAGCTTGTCTGGCTGTCGGATGAGCCGTTTGCCAGAGACCGCAGCTATCTGTTGCGAACTTCAACCGATCTGATCCCCGTTGCCAGTCTCGATATCCGCGCCCATCTCGATCTTGCACAGCTGGCCGAGAGGCCAGCAAAGGGCTGCGCCGCCAACGACATCGCGATCGGCAGCATCGAGCTTGGCCGGTCCTCCGCGGTCGATCGCTATGCCGATCATCCGGCAACGGGCAGCTTCATACTCGTCGATCCGTTGAGCGGCGCCACGGTCGCCGCCGGCGTGGTCGTCGCCGCGAAAGCCGGGCGTGCGACCGCGGCCAAGGGGAACGTTTTCCGGCTTACACGTGATCTTCTCGCGCGCGGCATCGGGGCGGACCTGCCGGTTACGGATACGCGTGCCGACGAGGAGTTACGGCGAAGAGCCAACGAGGTCGCGATCCTCATGCGCGAAGCCGGCGTCGCGGTCGAGGTGGAGGATACATGGCACAGGTCAAGCTTTGACACAGCTACGATATGGCTTGGCTTCCTGACCGCCCTGTCGTTCGGATTTGTCGGCGCGGTTCTGTTCGGCCTCGTCTGAGCCACTACATGATGATCAAGACAGACGACAACACGGAGCAAGTGCGATGAACTTCCAACAGCTGCGCATCGTGCGCGAGACCGTGCGACGAAACTTCAACCTCACTGAGGTAGCAAACACACTGTTCACCTCGCAGTCCGGCGTGTCCAAGCACATCAAGGATCTCGAGGACGAGCTTGGCGTCGAGCTGTTCGTGCGCAGAGGCAAACGCCTCCTCGGCCTCACGGATCCCGGCAAGGAGCTGATCGACATCGTCGAGCGCATCCTGGTCGACACCGCCAACATCAAACGGCTCGGCGAGCAGTTCTCGAACCGCGAGCAGGGTCAGCTCGTGATCGCCACGACCCACACCCAGGCCCGTTACGTGCTGCCGCACGTGGTGGCGTCATTCCGCAAGGACTATCCAAAGGTTCGGCTCACCCTGCACCAGGGCAGCCCGACGGAAATCGCCTCCATGCTGATCAATGGCGAGGCCGACATCGGCATCTGCACCGAAACCTTGCGCGATGCGTCTTCGCTGACGACGTTTCCATTCTACAGCTGGCACCACGGTGTGGTCGTTCCAAAAGGGCATGCGCTGGAAAAAGTGAGGCCCATGACCCTCGAGGCGCTCGCGGAATGGCCGATCATTACCTATCACGAGGGCTTCACTGGTCGCGGCAACATCGACCGCACGTTCGCCAACGCTGGGCTCGCACCGGACATCGTCATGTCCGCCATGGATACCGACGTGCTCAAGGCCTACGTGGAGCTTGGCCTCGGCGTCGGCATTATCGCCGCAATGGCCTTCGATCCCAGGAGGGATGCAGGCCTAAAGCTGATCGAGACCGCTGGCCTGTTCGCGGCCAACACGGCATTGATCGCAGTGCGCAAAGGTGCCTACCTGCGCAACTACGCCTACAACTTCATCGAGCTGTGCTCGCCGGCGCTGCCTGAGGCAAAAGTCCGCGCAGCCGTGTTGGCGGAGCAAAACTCCAGCAGAGTGGACATGAGCGCGAAAGCCGAAGCCAACGTTCGCCGGCTTGCTGATCACCCGTCGCGGGCAACCGGGAACACCTTCAGCCGGTCCGACGTCAAGCGTACCGGCTGACCTGGCCGCAAGTCGAGGTCGGAGAGGCGCTGCCGCGTTATCTCCACCTCGAAATGCTGCGGCTCGGTATGGCCGTTGGTCCCGATCTTCCCGGTCAACTCCACGCGAGCTGTCGCTCCGCCCAAGAGTACGCGGCCAACGCGCGCTGAAACGCCTTCGGGCGCATCGCCGGGGAGTATGTCGAGTTCATGCGGGCGCGCGAAAGCGACGACTTCCTCACCGTTGCGCGCGCTGCCTTCGGATATGGGTATCGCCCCGTCGCTGACACGCAACCGCGTGCCATCGATGAGGCCGCTGAAGCGGTTCACAGCTCCAAGAAAGCCGTAGGCGAAGGCCGTGGCCGGCCGCTCATAGACATCCTGCGCGCTACCGACCTGCTCGATGCGCCCTTTGTTCATGAGCACGATGCGATCGGCCACTTCCAGCGCCTCATCCTGATCGTGCGTGACGAAGATCGAGGTGATGTGCAGCTCGTCATGCAAATGGCGGAGCCAGCGGCGCAACTCCTTGCGCACCTTGGCGTCGAGCGCCCCGAAAGGCTCGTCCAGCAACAGAACGCGCGGCTCCACGGCCAGAGCGCGGGCGAGCGCGATGCGCTGGCGCTGGCCACCTGACAACTGTGCCGGATAGCGATGCGCAAGCCAGCCGAGCTGCACCAGCTCGAGCAGCGCCTCGACACGCTTCCTGATCTCCGCTTCGGACGGACGCAACGCCTTGTTCTTCACACGCAAGCCGAAGGCGACGTTCTCGAACACGGTCATATGCCGGAACAAGGCATAATGCTGGAACACGAACCCGACCTGGCGCTCCCGCACGTCGCGATCGGAGGCATCGTGACCGTCAAACAGGATTCGGCCCTCGTCGGGATACTCCAGCCCGGCAATGATTCTCAGCAAGGTGGTCTTGCCGCAACCGGAGGGGCCGAGCAGCGCGATGAGCTGCCCCGTGGGAAACTCCAGGGACACATCGTTCAGCGCGACAAACTTGCCGAACGACTTGCGGATGTTCTTGACCTCGATGCTCATGGCGCCTCACCGGGTGGCGTGGACGGCGCAGCCTTCCATTCCACGTAGGTTTTGATTGCGAGCGTCACAAGGGCCAGGGCCGCCAACAGCGAGGCCACGGCGAAGGCTGCTGCGAACTGGTACTCGTTGTAGAGAATCTCGACGTGCAGCGGCATCGTATTGGTTAGCCCGCGAATGTGGCCGGAAACGACCGATACCGCGCCGAACTCTCCCATCGCGCGTGCGTTGCACAAGATCACGCCGTACAGCAGCGCCCACTTGATGTTGGGGAGCGTCACTTTGCGGAACATCTGCCAACCCGAGGCGCCGAGCACGAGGGCCGCCTCCTCTTCGTCGCGGCCTTGGGCCTGCATGAGGGGGATCAATTCGCGGGCAACGAATGGAAACGTAACGAACACCGTAGCAAGAACGATGCCGGGAACGGCGAAGATGACCTTGATGCCGTGCTCCCCGAGCCAGGGGCCAAACCATCCCTGCGCTCCGAAGACAAGCACGTAAATGAGGCCGGCGACGACCGGCGAGACCGAGAACGGCAGGTCGATGAACGTGATCAGCATCTGTTTGCCGCGGAAGTCGAACTTGGTGATCGCCCACGCCGCGGCGATGCCGAAAACCAGATTGAGCGGCACCGCAATGGCGGCGGTGAGCAGTGTCAGCTTGATGGCGGATACGGCATCCGGCTCGACAAGCGCCGCGATGTAGACACCCCAGCCCCTGCGGAACGCCTCAACGAACACCGCGATCAGGGGCAGCAGGAGAAACAACGCGAAGAAGCCGAGACCAAGGAACAGAACGAGGGCCTTCACCCACACCGGGTCACGGGTCGCCGTATTGGCTTCGAAGCGGGCCGCGCCGGTGCGCAAGCCGACGGCAGCGGTAGCCATCACAGCCCCCTCGCCGAGCGCCGGTCGCTCCAGCTCTGCAGCCCGTTGATGATGAGCAGCAGTATGAAAGAGGCAACCAGCATCACGGACGCCACCGCGGTGGCGCCGACGAAGTCGTACTGCTCGAGCTTGGTAATGATGATGAGCGGCGTGATTTCCGAGATCATCGGCAGATTGCCGGCAATGAAGATCACCGAGCCGTACTCGCCGACTGCACGCGCGAAGGCCAGAGCGAACCCCGTCAGCAGCGCCGGCAGCAAGGTCGGTAGCACGACGCGTCGCACCGTCTGCCAGCGGCCGGCGCCAAGGCTGGCGGCGGCTTCCTCGATCTCGGTGTCGAGATCCTCCAGCACGGGTTGCACGGTGCGCACCACGAACGGCAGGCCGATAAACACGAGGGCCACCAGGACACCAAGCGGCGTGAACGCGACCTTGATGCCGATCGATTCAAGATGCTGGCCGAGCCAGCCGTTCTTCGCATAAAGCGCCGTCAAGGCGATGCCGGCCACGGCCGTAGGCAGGGCGAACGGCAGATCCACCAGCGCGTCCACCAGCCGCTTGCCGGGAAAGCGGTAGCGCACAAGCGCCCACGCCAGCAGCAGACCGAACACCACATTGATCAGGGCTGCCAGCAACGAGGCCCCGAACGTCAGCCGGTAGGAGGCGACGACGCGCGGCGATGCCACGGCGTCGAGGAAGGCCTGGACCGACATCGTCGACGTCAGAATGAAGACGGCGGACAGCGGCACCAGCACGATCAGCGACATGTAGGCCAGGGTGAAGCCCAGCGAGAGGCCAAACCCTGGCAGCACCCTGTGTGCACGAACGGCCGCCATATCACTTCTTCAGGATGATCTGGTCGTAGATGCCGCCGTCAGTGAAATGCTTCTTCTGCACATCGGCCCAGCTGCCGAGGGTTTCCTCCACATCGAAGGTCTTGATTGGCGGGAAACGGCTGGCGAACTTGGCGAGCACGGTTGCATCGCGCGGACGGTATGCGTGCTTGGCGATGATCTCCTGGCCGGGGGGCGAAAACAGGAACTCCAGATAGGCGCTGGCGACCTTGGCCGTGCCCTTCTTGGCGATCACCTTCTCAACCAACGCGACGGGAGCCGATGCGTCGATGCTGATGGAGGGATAGACGATCTCGAACTTGTCCGTTCCAAGCTCCGCGCTGATGGCAATGGCTTCGTTCTCGAAGGTGACAAGTGCGTCGCCGACATCGCGCTGCGTAAACGTCGTGGTCGCCCCACGGCCGCCGCCATCGAGCACGGGCACGTTGGCGAACAGCTTGCTCACGAAGTCGCGCGCGGCCTGCTCGCTTTTGGTCTTGTCGAACGCATACCCCCAGGCGGCAAGGTAGGTGTAGCGGCCGTTGCCGGAGGTCTTCGGGTTGGGAACGATGACCTGGTAGCCGGGCTTGGCCAGGTCGTCCCAGTCCTTGATACCCTTCGGGTTGCCTTTGCGCACCAGGAACACCGAGCTGGTCGTGTAAGGGGTCGCGTTGTGCGGAAAACGCTTGCGCCAGTCGGCGGCGACAAGACCGCCGCGCGTTACGAGAATGTCGATGTCGGGCGGCTGATTCATTGTGATGACATCGGCATCGAGACCGGCAATCACCGAGAGAGCTTGCTTGCTCGAACCGCCATGTGACTGGTTCACGGTGAGTGTTTCGCCGGTTTTGGCCTTCCACTCGGCAATGAATGCAGGATTGATATCTTTGTAGAGCTCGCGCGCGACGTCATACGAGACATTCAGGATCGTTGTTGTCGTCTGCGCCAACACGACGACGGACATCAGGAACAGGAAGCAGGAGGTCACCGCGCCGTAGGCGAGCAGCCGTCTCCAGCCTGCGATCGAGGACTGCATGATAGTCTCCAGCGAATGGAAAGGAGCTGCGTAGATTACGACTGCATCACAGGGGCCCCTAAATAACCAATTCTGCGAAGGTTATTCCGAAGCGTGCAAAGGCTTGCTGCAGGTTTCCCTGCAGCACAGTACGAAGCTGTCACTTCACGTAGATCTGGTCGAAGACGCCGCCATCGTTGAAGTGAATCTTCTGGGCCTTCTGCCAGCCTCCGAACACGTCATCGATCGTGATCAGCTTCACGTTCACGAACTGTTCGGCATGTTTAGCCAGCACTTTGGGATCACGCGGGCGATAGAAGTTCTTGGCCGCGATCTCCTGTGCCTCGGGTGTGCTCCAGAACTTGAGATACTCCGTCGCAACCTCGCGGGTTCCGCGCTTGTCGACGACCTTGTCGATCACGGCGACCGGCGGCTCCGCAAGGATCGAGAGGCTCGGCACGACGATATCGAGCTTGCCCGGCCCCAGCTCCTTGATTGCGAGGAAAGCCTCGTTTTCCCACGAGATGAAAACGTCGCCGATGCCGCGTTCCACAAAGGTGGTGGTCGAGCCTCGGGCGCCGGAGTCCAGCACCTTCACGTTCTTGTAGAGCTTGGTGACGAAGTCTTTCGCGGAGGCGTCACTGCCGCCGGGCTGCGCCAGGGCGTAGGCCCAGGCCGCCAGGTAGTTCCAGCGTGCACCGCCCGATGTTTTGGGGTTTGGCGTGATTACTTCCACGCCCGGGCGCGCGAGGTCATTCCAATCCCCCAATGTTCTTCGGATTGCCCTTGCGCACCAGGAACACGATGGTCGAGGTATAGGGCGCAGAATTGTGCGGTAGACGCTTCTGCCAGTCGGCCGGTATCAGCTTGGCCCTCTCATGGATGGCATCGATATCGTAGGCAAGCGCCAATGTGACGACATCCGCCTCCAAGCCATCGATCACGGCGCGCGCCTGTTTGGCCGCGCCGCCATGCGACTGCTTGATCACGACGTCCTGCCCGGTCTTGCCTTTCCAATACCTGGCAAAGGCCGCGTTGAATTCCTGGTAGAGCTCGCGTGTCGGATCATAGGAAACGTTGAGCAACGAAATCCGCTGCGCCTGCGCAAGCCCGGCGCCGAGCATGAGCGCGCCGGTGGCCAGGGTAATCACCAGGCGACGCGTGATGCGTGTGGACATTCTAGACCTCATGGTTCCGTAGATGATGTCATGCCGACTTGGGTGTCCCATCGGCTCCGTGACGCGGCCGGGTCCGGCGAAGTAGACCCGGCCGCGCGAAACGCAGGCGTACGCACGTCGTTAGGAGACCGCTACATCCAGTTCGACATCAGGATGCGCAATTTCGATCTCTCGCTCGCGTTCGCTGAGACAAACACGCGCCTCATCATGGCCGCGTGCTTCCACCTCCGGGCCAGCTACGTCGGGCGTGCCGCCGGTTCCGGCGCCTGCGCCGAGCCACTGCAGCATGCTTGCTCCGAACACTCTCTCCCAGAGGCCGTGCAACGCACTCATGCGGCTCTCCTCCGAGCCGGCAGATAGCCACGCGACGGTCTGTCCGTCGCGAGCTCGCGAGCAGCGCGCTGAGCAGCCGATGGAGAGACGAACACGTGACCATCGAGTGCGCCATAACTCCTCGCTGCCGAATGGAAACGGAAACCGCGCTCGCCTTGCAGGCGAACAACAATGCCGGCGATTTCATCGTCGGCGCCATCGATCGTGTATCCTTCAGACATGGGAAGGCCTTCGCCGGACTCTGCCGGCGTCCTCTGAAACTGTGCTGATCTGAACTTCGCTAGGCGGCGGTGCGCGCCGCGATCCAAGGGATCAACAACAACACGAAGCCGCAAAGGCTGCATGACGGCAGAGGCCGGCCGGCGCGGCTTTGGGTGTGCAAGTACGTGTCATGGGTTGCTCCTTTCGAGCGTCCACGAAGACACTTCGTGGCATCTTAGCGTTTGATCTCGCGGCGCAAGGTGCTTGCCGAAAATCACCGCGGCCGGACGCGTGAGTGCGCCGACCCCATGACGCTAGCGCCGCCCCTTGCGGCGCCAAACCAAGTAATTCTACTTTGCTTATTCCTCGAGCCCCCTGTCTTACGGCAGACGGCGGCAATCACTTTGCCACCTCTGAACGGCGACCGGGCGGTCTCGGTAGGACCCGCCAATAATCCCCTCCGGGACCGGAATCCTCGCTTTAGGGGACGGCCCACACATCCGTTGCAGCCCCTTGAGGCCATATTTGCCGTGCCCGTTAGCTCTCCGTGCTCCCTGACTTAACAATGGGCATACGCCAAAGGTTTGAGATTATAGAACAAGGCATTGCTCATTCAGATGCTTTGCCACTAGTGTCAGCCAAATCGCTACAGCCTGCGATCAAGGCCGGCAGATCAGCGTGCAAAAAAAGCATACGCCGCACCAAGCGGCGCCAAGCCCATGGGGAGGGGATTTTGAAGACACTTCTGGCATTCAGCCGCTTCATTGACCGCGTCAACACCAGGATCGGTATGGTGCTGGCTTGGGCCATCCTGATCGCGGTGTTGGTCAGCACCGCCAACGCCATCATACGAAAGGTGTTCAGCACCTCCTCCAACTCATGGTTGGAGCTCCAATGGGTACTGTTCGGGGTCGTGTTTCTGCTGTGCGCGCCGTGGACGCTGCTGTCGAACGAGCACATTCGCATCGACATCGTGAACAGCATGTTCCCCAAGGGGCTGCGCAATTGGATCGACGTGATCGGTCACACGTTCTTCCTCATTCCGATGGCCGCGCTGATTGTCTATCTCAGTTGGCCGTTCTTCTGGTTGTCCTTCCTGCAGAACGAGCAGTCGACGAACGCCGGTGGACTGCCGGTCTATCCGTCCAAACTGCTCATCCCATTGGGGTTCGCGCTTCTGCTGGTTCAGGGCTTCTCCGAGCTCATCAAGCGGATCGCGATCATTAAGGGCGATCTCCAGGACACCGTGAGCGGTGGAGGACACCATGCGGCCGTCGAGGCTGAGACGGAGCGGTTACTTCAGGTCGCACGTGAAGAGGCCGAGCGGCGCACGAGCAGTTGACGGGACATTCCTCCCGACCTGACGCGCGCCCCTTACACCAAACACCCTCCGCCGGAGCATCGATATGGCCGACTTCATCGCGCAGAACATGGCGCCGATCATGTTCGCGTCCCTTGTGGTTTTTCTGCTGATTGGTTATCCGGTCGCTTTCTCTCTTGCCGCTTGCGGTCTCCTGTTCTTCGTCATCGGCGTAGAGGTCGCTCCGCTCTCTCACGGCACCATCACGCTCTCCTGGCCCCTGCTGGGATCGTTGCCGCATCGTCTGTATGCGATCGTCAATAACGACGTGCTGCTGGCGATACCATTCTTCACCTTAATGGGGCTTGTGCTCGAACGATCCGGCATGGCCGAGGACCTGCTCGACACCATCGGGCAGTTGTTCGGCACCGTGCGCGGCGGCCTGGCTTATGCCGTGATTTTCGTCGGTGCTCTGCTTGCCGCGACCACGGGTGTCGTTGCCGCCTCCGTGATCTCGATGGGTCTGATCTCGCTGCCGATCATGCTGCGGTACGGCTACGACCGGCGCGTTGCGAGCGGCGTCATCGCCGCCTCAGGTACGCTGGCGCAGATCATCCCGCCGTCCCTCGTTCTGATCGTGATGGCCGATCAGCTCGGGCGCTCTGTCGGTGACATGTACGAGGGCGCATTCATCCCCGGCCTCGTACTTTCCGCACTCTATGCCGGCTATATCTTCCTGGTTTCCCGGATTTACCCGGCGGCGGCGCCCGGCCTTCCCCCTGAAGCCATTGGCTTCCGTGAAAAGAATGGCGGGCGCGGGCTAGTGTCGCTCGCTGTCTTGACACTGATCTCGGCGTTCGTCGGCTACTACACGATTACCGCCCAACAGGCCTACCGCGGCGCAGACTTCGTGGTTCTCACGATGGCTGTCGGCATCATGTTCGCGTTTGGCGTCGCGGTGCTGAACTGGATACTCGGCAAGCTGACCGGCTTCCGTTTCCTGTCGCACCTCGCACAGCAGGTTACCTTCGTGATGGTGCCGCCGCTGTTCCTTATCTTTCTCGTGCTGGGCACCATCTTCATCGGCGTCGCCACGCCGACGGAAGGCGGCGCCATGGGCGCGAGCGGCGCCATACTGCTCGCCGTTTTCAAACGCTGGCTCGACAGGAATCCAAACAGGTTCAACTGGTCTTTGCTGCGGTCCGCGGTTGAATCGACCGCCAAGCTCTCTGCTTTCGTCGTGTTCATCCTCGTCGGAGCTCGCATCTTCTCGCTGACGTTCTACGGGGTGAACGGCCATGTCTGGGTCGAGCATTTGCTGACGTCGCTGCCGGGCGGCGCGATGGGGTTCCTCGTATTCATCAACGTGTTGGTTTTCTTGCTTGCGTTCTTCCTGGACTTCTTCGAGATCGCTTTCATCATTATCCCGCTGCTGGTTGCGCCGGCCGAGAAGCTCGGCATCGACCTGATCTGGCTCGGCGTGATGCTCGGGGTGAACATGCAGACGAGCTTCATGCATCCGCCCTTTGGGTTCGCGCTGTTCTATCTGCGCTCGGTCGCCCCCAGGGAGCGCTTCGCGGACAAGGTCAGCGGCCAGATGACGGAGCCGGTTACGACTGGCCAGATCTACTGGGGTGCCGTCCCGTTTGTGGTGATCCAATGCATCATGGTCGGTCTCGTCATCGCCTTCCCGCAGATGGTGATGCACTACAAGCGCGGCCCCGTGGTCGACGCCACCACGATCGAGATCCAAATCCCGACCTTCGGAGGACCATCGGGACTGCCTGGTGGGCTAAGCATCCCGCCGCCGAGCGGACCAGGGTCTGGTCTCCAGATTGGTCCTCCGCCAGGATTGGGCGGGGTATCGACGCCCGACCTGATGCCTCCAGGCCAAACAGGCGGACCACCACCCGCATCCGGCATTCAACTACCCGCGGATCTGATGCCTCCCACTCAGGCAACACCGCCGCCGGCAGCTGCCGCGCCGCCTGCTGCGGCGCCGGCGCCGCAGCCCGCAGCACCGCCAGCGGAGGCAGCCAAGCCTGATGCACCATCGGAGGTCGCACCGGCTCTGCCGCAAGGCTTGATCCCTCCGGCAACGGATTTGCAACCGCCGAGCAGCGGCCAGAACTAGCGGCTGCTCAAATAGACGACCATGTTTTGGATTGCGAACCGCAGTCGGTGCGTTCGCACGCACCGGCTCATTGCACCGCGCGCAAATCACCGCTCCAAATGGAGCTCGTGTCGGAATGCCAGGCAGGGCGGTCGATGATGGGCAACGACAACAAATGTCGTCTCCGGCAACAGAGATTGTAGCGTTGCAAAGACGTGCCGCTCCGAAGCCTCGTCCAGCGCACCGCTGGGCTCGTCGAGAATGGCCACGCGCGGTTTCGCCAAGAGGAGCCGCGCCAACATCAGTCGCTGCTGCTCGCCGCCAGAGAGCGTCGAGCCGAGTACATCCGGCCGCGGACGCTCTACCTGCCCCTTTGCGGGTAAGCCGTGCGACACCGTGAGCACCCCAGGCTCGAGGTTGAGCGAACGCAATGAGGCGTTAACCGCTTCCGACGCGTACCCTTGTACACTTGGGTAGGCAGCTGCTGCAGCGGCACCGTCGATCGGGATGTAGATCCGCTGCGGAAGGATCATGACGTTGTCCTCTGGCATAAGGATCAGGCCGCTGCCTCTGCGCCACAGCCCGCCAAGGGCCTTGATGAGTGTGCTCTTTCCAACCCCTGATGGGCCGCTGATCCAAACGTGCTCTCCCGGTTCGAGTTTGATGTCCGGGACCTTCACACATCGCTCTTCGCCGGGAAATGAGAGCATCAGGTTGCTCCAAGACAACGGCTCCCGTGCGCCCACGATCCTCCGCTCAATGCGCTCACCGCCTGTTGCGCTTGCTACGCGGTCGACTTCCAGGTCGCCGACAAACAAGCCAAGCCTGCGCACGGCCGCAGCAAGGTCCGCGAGGTCCCGGTAGGAAAAGATGAAATAGGAGAGGTTGGTGACAACCTGCTGGAAGGCCGAGCGAAGCTGCATCAACCCCCCGAGCGCGACCTGTCCCGCAAGAAAGGCGGGAAGTGCAAGAAACAGAGGGATCTGCAGTACGGTTTGCATATAGGGCCGCGTGAAGAAACCCAAGATCAGTTCGCGATTGATCAAGCGCCGGAAGTTGCTGATGACACCAGCGTAGCGGTCATCGAACACTTTGCGCTCGGCACTCTCGCCGCCGGCAAGCGCGATCGGCTCGGCATACTCTCGGGCGCGCGCAAGCGAGAACCGAAAGTCCGCCTCCCGACGCTGTTGCTCGATCGAGAGCCTGATCAGCGGTGCCCCGAGAAAATGCGTGATCCCGCTCGAAATCGCGACATAGGCCGGCGCTGCCCACACCATGTAGTGGTCGATAACAAGATCGATGCCGAGCAGTGAGACCTGCAGCGGGAAATTGGAGAGCGACCAGAGCAGCGGCACGTACGTGAAAAGCGCAACGACCGCGGTGATGACATCGAGCGTCTCTCCAGTGAGCTTCTCGATGAAAATGCGGCTGTCCTCGGCGATGCGCTGATCCGGATTGTCCGTGCCGGTGTTGCTCCCGGTTTGCTCAATGCGCCAATAGGTATGGTGTGTAAGCCAACGATCGAGCAGGACCGACGTCAGCGTCGTGCGCCAACGGATCTGAAGGCGCTTCGTCAGATAGTCGGCGACAAGGAACCTGCCCGCGCTGACAAGCGTGATAACTCCAAACACACCGATCTGATAAACCGCCGCCGCAGCATCGACACGTTGCAAAGCATTGAAGAAGTCAGCGTTCCATTGAATGAGATATAGCCCGATCGGAATCGAGAGCAGTCTCAAGACTGCCACGACGACGAACAGAGGAAATCCGGCACCGCCGCCAGGCCCATGCGCGAGCATCCTGAAAAGCGCCTGGAATGCGCGCATCAACGATAGCTGGCGTCTCATCGGGTGCGGTCATCTTCCGTGCGGCACAAACACCAACAGCGGCAACGTGCGTCGCCGCTGTTGGCACTACTGCGCAGCGCCACCCTAGAATTGCGCTCGTGTCGTGAGCAGGAAGGTCCGGCCGCGCCCCGTCTCATACGTCGGCGGGTTGAGTGGGTCGGCCGTCGTCGGAGGCGTTGTCGTGTACGGCGAATAGGCCGTGTCAAAGACATTCATCACCGAAACGCCGACCTGTATGCTGTCCGTCAGCTTGTAGCTGGAGAACAGGTCGAGCAACGCGTAACCCTCCGTGTTCGGGCTGGTGCCGCCACCGGCAAAACCCTCCGAGGCAGCCGTGCCCCGAACCCCCAGCACCAGCTTCTCATCCATGAAGCGCCAGCCGAGGGTCAACGTTGCAAGGTGCTCAGGTATGAACGTGTGGCCACCGAACGACGCGAAGCCGTTAGGCAGGGTGGAGTTCGAGTAGGTGTATGCGAGCTCCGCAAATACGCTTCCCGCGTCGTACATCGACTGGATTTCAACGCCGTTGACCCTGGACGTGCCGTCGACGTTTTTGAAGTAGCTTACGTTCGTGCTCGGCAAGTTGGGCTGGAACAGAACGATGTAGTCCTCAACATCCATGTCGAAGTATGCGGCCCGTATGCGCAGCTTATCTCCCGACTTGAACGCACCGTCGAACCGCAAATTGGTGCCGAACTCGAAACCCTTCTGGATCTCTGGGCGGAGGAACGGATTGGGAAAGAAACTGCTGGCAACGGTGCTGGCGCCCGGGTGCGATCCCCCGGCAATTGTTTCCAATGTGGTTGGCGCGCGCATCGACTCTGCGTAGGTGGCATAGGCTTGCAGCCAAGGGAGCGGCTTGGCGGCGAGCGTGATCTTCGGGTTCACTCTACCTTCGTCCTGATCGACAACGAACGCACTGCCTGGAGGAACCGGCGACCCGATCGGCGCTCCGGCTGGAACGGTGCCGGAGCCGTCTATTGTGAACCGGTCGTACCTCAGCCCGGCGATGAAGTCGAAAATGCCGTAGCTGAAAGTCGCTTGAGAGTAGAGGCCGGTGATCGAGGCCTCGCCGTCTGCGTTGGCGCCACCGAGCTTGGTGACGACTTCGTCGGCGAAATGCTCGGCACCATAGTCGAGGACCACGCCCACTGCACCCATTTGGAAGCGCGACTTGTTCGAGACATCGAAGCCATACCCGGTGTCATTGATGACCCGGCCCGCACTGGGCGAGAAAATTCCCGCAATGCCTTTCACGTACGTCATTTCGACTTCGTTCCTGTAGGCATTCAGTTTGAAGTCGATGAGCGGGTTGTAGAGCGGCCGGTAGGAGTAGCCCACGGTCAACGTCTGCGCCGCGATGTTCTGCAAGTACGAATTGGCGGTGAAATCGTTGTCGTAGAAGACACCGCCGATGGAGATCTTTGAGTCGGACGTCGGCTGCACGTATCCCTTGAACAGGCCGGAAACGAGATCCTGATCGGTGAAGGGAACGCGCACACCGTCCCCATTCTCGAAATTGCCCTGGTCGCGCTTGCTGATCGCACCGGCGAACCCGACACTGCCGCTGCGCACTCCGGCGGCTGCCATTTCGGACCAGCCAACGCCATTGCTGCCCCAGGTGGCACTCGTCAACGCACCGGCCGACTGCCCGGGCTTGATGATGTCGTCCACGTCCAGTGTCCGGAAGTTGGCTGTGCCTACCAGCGAACCAGCGCCGCCGGTCGTGATGACCGTTCCGCGGGCAACATCGATCCCGGCCAAAAGTGACGGGTCCACATAGAGGAAGCCGCGGGCATCGTGCCCGACAAAACGAAAGTTCTGGCGCACGCCATCAAGCATCATGTTGACGCGTCCAGACCCTTCGAAGCCGCGGATATTCACAGCGATGCCGGGACTATTGATGTTCTCGCGCGTCGCGGTTCCCGCCATCGCACGCAGCACATCGCCCGTGTCGAGTTGACCAAATGTCTCCAGGTCGTTTTTACCGGCAGTGCTTGTGGACGCCGGCACGCGATAGACTGCCTCGCTGCGTGCCTTGTCGGGCGCCAGGACCACAGGTTGCTCCTGCGGCTCCGCTTGCGGCGTGGATTTGGGCTTCGCCTTCTTTGGGGCTTTTGCAGTTTTGCCTTCCACCGTCACTGGCGGCAAAGTCGTACTTTGGGCCCGTGACTCCACGGAGAAAGCCAGCGGCGCTACGCAGCACCCGCAGATCAGCAGCCCATGTCGTACGATCCGCGCGCCGTTGCCTTGCGTCGCCGCGTGACCGCTTGGACTACCATCCAACTGCGCCGAACGTCCCTTCGATGCAAACATCATACGCCCCTATTGCCCGTCGCTTGTTGTGCCGGCCCAGAGGCGCAATGACCTCACGTGGTGGGTTTTCGGTCGTTTTGATGGACGGCCGACCGGCGTGCCCTTCGGTTCCCGAGGGCACGCAAACTATCTATTGTGTACTTTCTACGTCAACAATATGCTGGTCGTTATTCGGGACGGCGTGGCTAATTGATCTTGAATAGTTCCAATGTCATGAGGTCAGGCGATGCAGGGAGAACTGCACGGCGACGCTCGACCGACAGTACGACGACGCCGCACAGTGATCTGTTGGCCGCAAATGCAAAGTGCTAGAGCGTGAGCTTGTAAGGAGACGGAGGCTGGACATGTTTATCGCGATGAACCGCTTCAAGGTGCTGAAGGACAGCACACGAGACTTTGAGAATGTCTGGTTCAGTCGTGAGAGCTATCTTCACGAGCTTCCGGGCTTCATCGCTTTCCATCTCTTGCGTGGCCCTGAGAAAGAGGACCATGTTCTGTACTCCTCGCACACCGTGTGGCGCAGTCATGAGGACTTCGAGGGTTGGACGAAGTCCGATGCCTTCCGCAAGGCGCACGCCCGTGCAGGCGAGCAAAAGCCGACCACGCTCGGCCATCCTGAATTCGAGGGGTTTCACGTCATTCAGGAAGTGAATGCCGAAGGCGCCGTCCGCCGCATCGCCGCTGAGTAACGGGCGCAAAAATGTCAGCTGTCGAAGCCACCTCGCGACCTCCGCTCGATGAGCGACTCAAACAGAATGCCGATGGCGTTCTTGAGCAGATCGCACGGGACTATGCGGTGAGCACGTTCGAAGTCGTCCGCAACCTGCCGACTGAAAATCGCACCATCGTTTCAGGCGACAAACTGGAAATTGTGATCGGTGAGCTTACGCAATGGGGCGAGGTGCTATTCATAGTACACACAGCGGACATCGTACTCGAGTGCGCCGGCAGAATACCTCCCGGGAACCTCGGCCGCGGCTACCTTAACCTGCACGGCGACAGCCCAATCGGAGGTCACATCAAGGCTGAAAATTGCGCCCACATCGCCTTTGTCAGCCGCCCCTTCATGGGACGTCCATCCCGTTCCTTGCAGTTCTTCAATCACCAAGGTGAGGCGATGTTCAAAGTTTTCGTGCGCCGCGACAAGGAACGCAACCTGCTTTCGGACCAAGTCGTGCGCTTTGATGAACTCGCCGGTCGGATGGCTACACTGTAGGCTGGAAATCCATGAGCGAAGAGAAAAAGCCGCGTGACGTTCTTCAGCCTGTCGACGACAAGGCACGGCGCCTTGCCAAGGAACTGGTCAGGACCGCGCGCTACGCCGCGCTTGGGACGATAGATGCTGCGACGGGCGCGCCCTCCGTCAGTCGCGTCGCGGTCGCGACATTCGCGAACGGCGATCCAGGCTTTTTCATCTCAGCCCTTGCCGCTCACCATCCCAACCTCGTCAAGGACAGCCGTTGTTCCCTGCTCGTCGGCGAGCCGGGCAAGGGGGATCCGCTGGCGCATGCCCGGATGACACTGATCGGCAAAGCCGAGAAACTTGGCGATGGCCCCGACCGCGACAACTTTCGCGCCCGCTATCGCGAGCGTAACGCGAAGAGCAAACTCTACGAGGATCTCCCTGATTTCAGCTACTGGCGCTTCCGGCCAGATAAAATCTCGCTCAACGCAGGCTTCGGGCGAGCCTTTGCGCTTGTGCCAGGCGATCTTGGTATTGCACGCGGCGTTGGCGAGGACTGGGACACCGCGGAACCGAGCGTCATCGCGCACATGAACGCCGACCATGCATCCGCGGTTGAGAAGTACGCGAGCATGATAGGCGGGGAGGGCAACGGGTGGCTGCTTGCCTGCATTGACCCGGAGGGCATGGACCTTGTGCGCGGCGACGAGGTGCGCCGCCTGTGGTTCGATCCGCCTCTGAGCTCATCGAGCGAAATCCGCGCGCGTCTTGTGGCGCTCGCGCGCGCTTGACGCCCGACCACGCCCCGTTGCGTCGGAGGGCCTGCGGTCACTGTGAACGGGAGGGCCCCGCAAAGGAAAAGAGGGCGCTGATCCAGATCGCCCTCAAGATCAGCAGGATAGCCATTCCCAACCCATGGAGTGATGCAGGCACCTCTTGACTAGCCAGGCCATAGAGAGCTGCATTGGGCCTGCAGCAGGCAACGGCGAACGGAAGGGTTGCCCGATGGTCGAACTGACTCGGCGTCACGTCGTTGGTGGCATGTCCGCGGCCGCAGCGACCACGCTTACTCCGGCAATCGCGCAGCAACCGGTGCCTGCGAAACCGCATCGGATCGACCTTCACCATCATTTCTCCCCGCCGCAGTGGATCGCGGCCGTGAAGGGACGTGAACTGTTGCAACGCGCGAACAGGGAATGGACCCCGGCCCGCTCCATCGAAGACATGGACAAGGCCGGCGTGGCCGCAGCGGTGGTATCTGTCACAAATCCGGGACTTTGGTTCGGCGACATGGAGGCGACGCGCCTCATCGCTCGCGCGTGCAACGAGTACGGCGCCAAGCTCGTACAGGACTATCCCGCACGGTTCGGGTTGTTTGCGGCCATGCCGCTACCGGACGTCGAAGCGACCTTGCGCGAGATCGAGTATGCCTACGATACCTTGAAGGCGGACGGTATTCATCTGTTCACGAGCTATGGAGATATCTGGCTGGGCAACGAGGTGTTTGCACCCGTCATGGCCGAACTCAATCGGCGCAAGGCCGTTGTGCATGTCCATCCAACTGCGGCCAACTGCTGCAAGAACCTTGTCCCCGATGTCCCGCCCAACATCATCGAGTACGGCACCGACACCACCCGCGCCATTGTTGGCGTCATGTTCAGCGGGACCTCCACGCGCTTTCCCGATATTCAGTTCATCTGGTCGCATGCCGGCGGTACTGCGCCATTTCTGAGCGGTCGCATTGAACGCGGGACTCAAAACCTCAAGGAACGCGAGCAACGGTTGCCGAACGGTGCAACGCACGAGCTTCGGCGGTTCCACTACGACGTTGCAGGGGCCACGACCGCGGCCGCATTGGCTTCCCTGCTAAAGCTGGTCTCAGCCGATCGGATCGTATTCGGCACCGACTTCCCTCCGGCTGGGCCAAGCATAGATGTTGTCAGGAGCTTGGCTCAGATCGGTTTTGGCGAGGCCGACTTGCTGGCCATCGATCGGGGAAATGCGGTCAAACTGTTGCCCAGGTTCGCCGCGGCCTGACTCTTTGCAGCGCATGGGCACGGGGGGCTTGTAGCGAGACCGCAGACCTTGGCTTCCCAACTGCGTCAGTCAGAAAACCGAACACCGATCTCTCCGGGTCGGCTCCTTACGATGCATGCTTCAAATGTATGCCGGCCGATCCGAACCTGGAACCGATTGGGAAGCCCAAAGGTCCTACCTACCGAAAGTCGGGCCCCGGTATCGGACACATCGACAAGCGCGCATTTTATGGCGCCCGTCTGCAGCAATATCTCGGCTTCCGCGGACACGCGCTCGCGCGGAGCCATCCGCCGATCTGCGCCAATGTGCGGCCCAAGTGAACGTCGCTTTCCAAACGTCATGTGCCAGTGATCGCTCGTCTACGGATGTCGCCGAAGCCCCGGCGAGGAGCAATTGATCATTCACCACGCGCAACGGGGAAACGATACCTTGCTCCTCCATCATTTAATCCTGCTTTTCTTGAAGGTCCCTAAACTCGCCTCCGTCAATTTGAGCCGCGCCTTGACGTAGACGCCTTCCCTCAAGGGAAGCATTTTGGTCGCTCAGCAGGTGGGCGGCACTCATTCCAATCGCCAAGGCCTATGCGGGACCGACACCGCAATGCGCCCCCGCGGTGTAGTTGTCCCAAATTGGGACGATTGGATGCGATCAATCTACGCGCGACCTTCTAGAGGCAGCTGCATGAATACCCATCCATGCAATGCAACCCGCAACCATCGCCGCCGTCGCGAGCGATTTATTTATTGGAAAATTCGGGTGGTAGCGGAGGCCGGACTTGAACCGGCGACCTACGGATTATGATTCCGCCGCTCTAACCAACTGAGCTACTCCGCCCGACAGGTTGGCGCGATATAAGGAACGCCAATAAAGGCTGTCAAGGCGGGCAAAGGCCTCAACATCAACCCAGGCGCCACACAGCCCCGGATTCAGGCGGCGGCCTTGGCCTCGCTGGCCTTACGGAAGCGCATCATCGTGAACAGCCCGAGCGGGCGCAGGCCGCGCTTCTCGATAAGCTGCAGGTCGCTGCAGACCATCACGCGCTCGACGTCGAACACCGGGCGCCAGCCGATCTTGTCCGCGAACGGTGCCATGCGACGCTCCACCCAGCCGCGCATACCCTCCTCGCTGCTGAAATGGTTGACGATGAGCACCTCGCCGCCCGGACGGCAAACACGTGACAGTTCACGCATCACCTTCTCGGGATCTGGCACGACGGTCATGACGTACATTGCCGCGACGGTATCGAAGGACCCATCCTGAAACTTCAAGTCGCCGGCATCCATCTCATGAAGACCAGTGACATGGGTCAGGCGTTCGACAGCAACGCGATCGCGCGCCTTCTCGAGCATATCCGGCGAAAGGTCGATGCCGACGATCTCGAGGTCCCGGCGGTAGGCGGGGAGCGAGAGGCCGGTTCCGACACCGACTTCCAGGACACGGCCTTGCCGCGTGTTGATAATCTCGACGGCGTGCTTGCGTCCCTCGGCGGCGACGCGGCCGAATGTGTTGTCATAGAACGGGGCCCAGCGCTTATACGCGCTCTTTATGGCCACCTCGTCCATCTGTGAGTTTACGCCACCAGTGTCCGTCAAGCGCTTCAGGAACGGTTGCTCCTTGGAACGCGACGTCGGCTTCATGGTCCAACTCTCCCTCGAATCCAACTTTGCCCCTAAGCAGTCTGCCCCGAAACGGCTTCAGCGACCCCAATCGTCGGTAGCCCGGCGCTACGGCTCAGCGCCCGCTCGATCCATCCCCCTCCTAGCACACGCGCGCGCGGCAGGGTATCAGAATAGAAGACGCAGGCTTGGCCGGCGGCAACTCCGTACTCACCGTCCTGCAACAAGACGCTGGCCCTGTCACCCTCTTGAAACAGCCTGGCGGGGCGTGGTGGGGCACTGGACCTGATGCGGACAGCTATCTCTACGCCGCCTGCGGGGATGGGCCCTTCGCCCAGCCAATTTACACCTCTGAGAACGATGCGCCGGGCATGGAGGTCGTCGCGGGACCCGACCACGACCTGCCGCTTCGCCGTGTCCAGGCGCACCACATAGAGCGGAGCCGGGCCGGGGATACCCAGGCCTCGCCGCTGGCCTATGGTGTAGTTGATGATGCCGTGGTGCCGGCCGAGGATGGTGCCGTCGACATGAACGATGTCGCCAGGCTCGGCAGCTTCGGGCTTCAGCCGCTGCACGATGTTTGAATAGCGGCCTTCTGGAACGAAACAGATATCCTGGCTGTCCGCCTTCTGCGCGACCGGCAGGCCGAACTCGCGTGCAAAGGTCCTCACGTCGCTCTTAGGGAGCCCTCCTAGAGGGAACATCAAAGATCCGAGTTGCTCCCGGGTCGTCGCGAACAAGAAGTAGCTCTGGTCACGGTCTCCATCGTGGGCCCGGTAGAGCTCGGGGCCGGAAGGCCCCTGTCGCAACTCTATATAGTGCCCGGTCGCGAGGTAGCCGGCGCCGAGTTCTCGAGCGGTTGTGAGAAGTTCGCTGAACTTGATCGTCTGGTTGCATGTAATGCACGGGACAGGCGTCTCACCAGCCGCATAGCTCTCGGCGAACGACTGCATCACCGTGGTGCGAAAGCGTTGCTCGTAGTCCAGAACATAGTGCGGAATCCCCAGCGCATCCGCGACCCGGCGCGCATCCTGAATGTCCTGACCCGCACAACATGCACCGCGCTTCCCGACCGCAGCACCGTGGTCGTAGAGTTGCAGCGTCACACCGATAACCTCGTAGCCCTGGCTCTTTAGAAGCCCCGCCACAACCGAAGAATCCACACCGCCCGACATGGCAACGACAACACGACGCGCCGAAGAGGTACGTGGGGAGGCGTGCTGTGTAGGGCTGGTGGACGGAGCCATGGACTCGTTGGATTGCTCTTACGCCACTGCGCACGACCGGTGCCGGTACCATCGCAGGGCTGGCCGCGGCGCGGCCGGACTATGCAGACGTGCTCCCCTACAATCAAGGCAGAGGACCAGAAGAATTCAGAGTTGAATGATCAAGGCAAAGCTCAAGCTCTTGTCATGTACCTTTCCGCATCACGTCGAACTTGGCAAAGTTAACCATAACATTACCGAATAACGAAGCAAGCGTTTGGCAAGTATTTACCCTTTCGCTTAGGCCGATTTTAATTGCGTTCGACTAGGGTACTTTCAGGTCGGACAATGTGTAACGAGTATCATGACCGAGCAACAGTATAGAGCGCGTGTGCGCTATGTGATCGGGCCGGACGGCAGTCCGCTGACCGTGGCCGATCTTCCTCCGAAAGACACCAAGCGTTGGGTCATCCGACGCAAGGCTGAGGTCGTGGCTGCCGTACGCGGCGGCTTGCTGAGCCTCGAGGAGGCATGCGAACGCTACAAGCTTACCGTGGACGAGTTCCTGTCCTGGCAGCGGTCGATCGACCGTCACGGACTTCCGGGGCTGCGCGCAACGCGCGTTCAGGAATACCGCGAGTAGCCAGCTTGCCGCCGAGCGCCCACGACATCCGCTCGCTTGCGAGCGGGTGCTAGCGCTTGGTTTGGGCCTTGGTCTTCTTCGTCTTCGACGGTTTGGCCGCGGCCGGTGGCGGTGGCGGCGGAAAAAGAGCACCCAGCTCGCACCCCGAGCCACCCTTGGCCCAGACTGCAATGTCTTTCGTCATCGCGCTCGCGCGTTGCCCCTCCATCTTGAGGGCGGCCGCAACAACGCGCGAACCTCCCGGATCCGGCGTGACCTGAACGCGAAAGGCGCGGACGCCGCGTTGGTCTCGCAGCGTCGCGTCGCGTTCCTGCAAGATGATCTCTGCCTCACCGCCCCCAACGGCGGTCGGCTGCGCGTCGGCGTGGTAGATGTGACTTTGCTTGAGGGGGCCGGATGCTCCGAGCCAGCACGCCATGATACCGCGCGCGAGTTGCGTATAGACCTCAGTAGGCGTGCCGGGCACAACCAGGCTCGTTTCATGTGCTGCGGGCGGCGCGGCAAGCGAGCCAGACTCGACGGGGCCTTGTCCAGTGGACAGGGGTGCCAGTCCCGATGAGCTGCAAGCACCGAGCAAAGTGACGCACGGACCGATCAGGATCGACCTGAGCCTGCCCATGCTGCTTTTTCCTCCTACAGATTGTCTGCCGGACCCGGCTCCGCGAATGCCTGGGCCCGCCCGCTGACAGGGCTCGCAAACTATAGGACGAGAGCTTGCCGAGCGCGAGTTAAGCGGCCCGCACGGCGCAGCGCTCCAGATACTTGGCTTGGGTTGGTGGTTTCAGCCGACCATCGCGCGCGGGTCAATCTTCCGAATGGCGCGGTCGCGATCCTCGGCCGGCTCCAGCTTGCTCAGCTCTGCGGCAGCGTCCTCGTAGTCCCGCCGAGCCATGTCCAGCTTGGCCTTCAAGTCGCCGAGCGAGGTCGCAAGGTTCGAACGCCGTTGGGCGGCGGACTTGGCGAAAGTTGAATATGCAAAATGACTGGCATCACGCACGCCAGTGCGCTCCTCTTCGACGCTGATCTGCCGGCTGAGATCGGAGATCATTGTCTCGAACTCGCGGATCATGGCTTCGAGCGACGCAACCTTCCGCCCCTTCTCAGAGGCCTCGAACCGCTTTGCGCGCAGCGCTGAATCTCTCACCTTCATAACTCGGTACCCCAACACCCAGACGAGTTCGACATCGGCAAGCAGCCGGTCCCGAATTCATGGTTTTGTTTCATAGTTGACACGTTTTCGGTCAGGAGCAAGCGACGTGCCAAGGACCCCATTCAAGCGGCAGGGACCGTCCCCTTCAAATGAAGCTGACAGTACGACCCAGGCTTTAAGTTGCGGTTAAGCAACGCGTGAGGTGCGCGACCGTCGTCAATCGGACAAATACCGCCACGTTCCCTCTAGGGCAGGAGTCGCAAATCAGTTAGGTAAGACTTGTAGCGGCGTCCCCCAAGATGCCGGCCACGCCGGCAAACTGGTCAGTTCCGCATGCGTCTGAGGGGCAGAGGATGGCTGCCGCTCCGTTCTGGAGCGTATCCGCCGGCCTCCAGCAAGCCGCCGGTGTCCCAGCACCCGGCGTACTGTATGAAAATGCGCAGGTCCGTAAGGGTTAATTAGGTTTCGTTAACTTATGGCGTTTAAGTTCTAAAGAGAGTTTTAGCCAGAGCGCTGTGCGTCTCTTCGCATCGGGCAGCAGGACTCTGACGGGTCTGGGATAGAGAGGAACGATATGCGAGTCCTTCTGATCGAGGACGATAGCGCCACCGCGCAGAGCATCGAGTTGATGCTGCAGTCCGAGGGTTTCAACGTCTACACGACCGACCTCGGCGAAGAGGGCGTCGACCTCGGGAAGCTCTACGATTACGACATTATCCTGCTGGACCTGAATCTCCCCGACATGTCGGGCTACGAGGTTCTGAAGACGTTGCGGGTCAGCAAGGTTTCCACGCCGATCCTCATCCTGTCCGGCCTCGCCGGCATCGAGGACAAGGTGCGGGGCCTCGGCTTCGGCGCCGACGACTATATGACCAAGCCGTTCCACAAGGATGAGTTGGTCGCCCGCATCCACGCCATCGTGCGCCGCTCCAAGGGTCACGCCCAGTCGGTGATCGAGACCGGCGAGCTGAAAGTCAACCTCGACACCAAGACGGTGGAGGTCAACAGCCAGCGCGTGCACCTGACCAGCAAGGAATATCAGATGCTGGAGCTGCTCTCGCTCAGGAAGGGCACCACGCTCACCAAGGAGATGTTCCTCAACCATCTCTACGGCGGCATGGACGAGCCCGAGCTCAAGATCATCGACGTTTTCATTTGCAAGCTCAGGAAGAAGCTGCAGGCCGCGACCGGTGGCCAGCACTATATCGAGACGGTGTGGGGCCGCGGCTACGTGCTGCGCGATCCCGGCAGCAACGCCAACGTGGCGGCCTGACCCGCAATCAGAATTTCGCGTCCAACTTCGCTTAACTTCAGGGAGCCCCGAAACGGGCTCCCTTCTTTATTTGGATCATGATTCACAGGCTCATTGGCGCGGGTGCACGCGCAGTTTGCCCGAAGCGCCACGGCGGCCCATAACCAGCGGGTGCAAGCCGAGTCCTTATCCCTATTCTCCGCGCGCCGGCGTTATGCCGAGCCCACTCTGGATGCTGCGCGTGACGTGCTGCACAGAACCTTCGGACATGCCGATTTCCGGGGGCTCCAGGCAGGCGTTATCGGAGAGATTCTGGCCGGACGCAGCGCGCTTGCCGTGCTTCCCACAGGCGGTGGCAAGAGCCTCTGTTACCAGATCCCCTCTCTCGTGCGACAAGGCCTTGGCCTCGTGGTGTCGCCGCTGATCGCCCTGATGGCGGATCAGGTCGCCGCCCTGAAGCAATCGGGCGTGGCGGCCGAGCGGCTCGACTCCAGCATGCCGCCGGCGGCGCGCTCCGACATCTGGCGGCAGATCGGCGAGGGCAGCCTCGACCTGCTTTATCTGTCACCCGAAGGGCTGATGCAGCCGTCGATGCTGGAGCGGCTGTCGCAGGTGCCGCTGGCACTCGTCGCCATCGACGAGGCGCACTGCGTCAGCCAGTGGGGTCACGATTTCCGGCCCGAGTACCGCATGCTCGGCCGCCTGGCCGAGGTCTTTCCCGACGCACCGCGTCTGGCAGTCACCGCCACGGCCGACGCGCGCACGCGCGAGGACATCCGTAACGAGCTGCGCCTCAAGGATGCGCAGGAGTTCGTGGACAGCTTCGCCCGCCCCGAGCTTGCGCTGTCCGCCGAGCGCAAACGTGGACAGGGGCATCAGCGCGTTCTCGAGCTGGTGGCGGAGCGGCCAAAGCGCTCCGGTGTCGTCTATGCGGGTTCGCGGGACGGCGTCGACAAGCTGGCAGAGCGGTTGACTGCAGCCGGTGTACCGGCGCTCGCGTACCACGCGGGTCTCGACAAAGACCTGCGCGCGGCGCGGCTCGACCAGTTCCTCGAGGCGGACGCCGCCGTGATGGTCGCGACCATCGCCTTCGGCATGGGCGTCGACAAGCCGGACGTGCGCTACGTGATCCATGCCGACCCGCCGGCCGCCATTGAGGCGTACTGGCAGGAAATCGGCCGCGCCGGTCGGGATGGAGCCCCGGCGGAAGGGATCACGCTGTACTCGGCTTCGGACCTAGCCTGGGCCATGCGCCGTATCGACAGCCGCGACGTGGATGACGCGGTAAAGATGGTGCAGATGCGCAAGCTGCGCCAGTTCTACGCCATGCTCGACGGCACCGGCTGCCGCCCGGCGGCGGTGCGGCGCTATTTCGGCGAGGCGGGCGTGACGCCGTGCGGTGTCTGCGATCTGTGCCTGAGCCCGCCGCAGGCAGTGGACGTCACAGAGGCCGCTCAAAAGGCGCTGTCGGCGGTGCACCGGTTGGGTGGCCGTTTCGGCCGCGGGCGCGTAGTCGACCATCTGCTGGGCAAGTCAAAGGATGCCGCGGCTGGCGAGATGCAGATGTCGACCTATGGGATCGGCAAGGAGTTCAGCGCCGCAGGCTGGCGCGATCTACTGGACCAATTGATGTTCGAGGGCCTCCTGCACGAGGACCCGAACGAAGGGCGACCCCTGATCGGCCTGGGCGAAGCGGATGGCGTGCGTGCGGTCTACCGCAGCGAGCGGCGCATCTCGATGCGCCGGACTCCCGCCGTGACTGACAGCGACGCAACGGGGAGACGCGCCCGCAAGCGCCGGGTCGGCGGCGACAACCTAGAGGTCGATGCCGCCGATGCAGCTCTGTTTGAGGCCCTACGCGCCTGGCGGCGCGACCGCGCCGCTGAGCAGCACGTGCCGCCTTACGTGATCTTCCATGACGCTACGCTTGCCGACATCGCCCGGCGACGGCCGAAAAACGCCGACGAGTTGAAAGGCGTGAGCGGGGTCGGCCAGAGCAAACTGCAGCGCTACGGGACTGCCGTCCTGGACCTTGTCCGCCGGCACTGACGCGCCGCCACAGGAGAATCGCTGCCTGCCTGCAAGACCCTAGACAAGACTGCGCGCACCGCCTCGAATCGCATAACGGTCACCTCTCAATCAGCGAGGGGAGAGCATGACGCAGTTCCTTGCCGTGTCGAACAGGAAGGGTGGCGTCGGCAAGTCGACGATCTCCGTCATGCTGGCGCATGCGGCGGCGTCCTTAGGCAAGCGGCAAGTCCTGCTGATGGACCTCGATACGCAGTGCAACGCCTCGCTCATGCTGGTGGGAGGCGAGGCCTGGGAAAAAGCTTCCCGGGCGGGGCACACCATCGCCGACTACTTCTCCGACCGCTTCGAAAAAGTGGCCGAGGACGAATCCGCTTATGTCCTGAAGAACATTGGCGACGTGTCGCACGGCCGCTTCTTCGGTGGGCGCGTCTCGCTGCTGCCCGGATCGCAGCGGCTGGAGGACATCCAGAGCGAGCTGTTCGTGATGCAGTCCTCCAAGCGCGAGATGCACGCGGATGCCGTCGCCATCCAGGTGCGTGGCCGCATGAAGCGGCTGATGAAGCACTTTGGTATGGACTTCGACCTGGTCATCATGGACTGCCCGCCAGGGCTATCATTCGCGGCGCTGGCCGCCCTCGACCTTGCCGATCATGTGGTCGTGCCCTTCCGGCCCGATTTCGTCTCACAGTTCGCCCTTGATCGCGTCGCCATGCTGGTCGAGCGCGTGGAGACAGGCGAGCAGCTTGCGTCGATAGCGTTCGGCCAGAGACGCTATTCCTGTCTGCCGAACTGTCTCAAGGGCGATGGGGCCGAAAGGATGCTTCTGGAGCAGCTGGCCCTCGACCATCCCCTGTTGAAGACGAAGCTGCCATCACTCGACAGCATTGCACGCGCCTTCGACTGGGACGAAACTAAGAAAAGCATGGAGCAGAAGTACGCGGATGCCCTGCCGCATCTGCGCGCCCTGCATGACGAGGTGTTCGGCGTGGCCCAGCTGCGCGCGAAATCGGCTTAGGAGCGATGCGCAAGAAGACGCGAGCGCTGTCGGGTGCATCGCAGGAAGCCTACTTCCGGCGTGTCCTGAAGGCGCATTCCGGTCTCTCCCCCCTCGACCGCGATGTCCTCCTGCGCAAGCTGCGGCGCGAGGTTGCCCAGCTGCGTGTGCGGCTGGAGCCGAAGGCCGACCCTGAAATTCCGGCTGTCGCGGGAGAGCCTGTCCTAGCAGCAGCGCAGGCCACACCATCCCCACCCGCGGCTGTAAGGAAGGGCAAGCCACCTGTCACGCCGCCCTTCGATCCCTTCACACCGAATGTGATCGTTGTCATCCGCAAGTCCGGGCGCGCCACCGCATTGGCCGCTCTCGAAGCCATCGAAAGCCTCGACAATTTGCGCCTACTGGCGCGCGAGCAGCGGCTGATCATCGGGGCGGACCTGGAAACGGCGGCAGATGTTCGCGCCGCCATCGTCGCGGCCGCAGAGCGCCGCATTGCCAACCGCATGGCTGCCGCCGGGTAGTCTCCAGCTTCACGTTGCGCGACAGAGCCGGGCATGATCCCCTGCAAAAAAAGGGGAGCCGTGCATGGGCTGGGATCCGGAACTCGACGACCTAAAGCGCCGCCAGAAGCTCGCCTTGGAGCTGGGCGGACCGGACAAGGTGGCGCGGCACAGAAGCGCCGGAAAGCTGACCGTGCGCGAGCGCATCGCAGGCCTGGTGGATGAGGACACCTTTGAAGAGATCGGCTCCGTCGCTGGCTTTCCCGAGTACGACCAAGAGGGGAGGCTCGCAGCTTTCACGCCGGCCAACGTCGTGTGCGGCAGGGCGCATATAGGCGGACGCAATGTCTTCATCACGGGCGACGACTTTACGGTGCGCGGCGGGGCCAACGACGGCGGCTTGCGCGACAAGTTCCAGTACGCCGAGACGTGGGCCAAGAACTGGCGCGTGCCGCTCGTACGCCTCGTTGACGGCACGGGTGGCGGCGGCTCGGTCAAGCACTTGGAAACCATGGGACGGACCTACCTCCCGGATGTGCCTCAGTTCACCGAGGTTCTGGATGCGCTTTCCGAAATCCCCGTTGTCGCGCTTGGCCTCGGCTCGGTTGCCGGGATGGGCGCCGCGCGAGTGTGTGCCAGCCACTATTCGGTGATGGTGCGCGGCACATCGCAGTTGTTCGCCGCAGGCCCTCCTGTCGTCGCGCGCACCGGCCAGACGCTGACGAAGGAGGAACTCGGCGGCTCGCAAATCCACGCCAAGAACGGAACTATCGATGACGAGGTGACGACCGAACAGGAAGCATTTGCCCGTGCGCGGCGGTTCCTGAGCTACCTGCCGTCATCGGTGCACGAGGCCGCCCCTCACGTTGCCTGCGACGACCCGCCGAACCGGAGTGCGGACGAGTTGATCTCGGCTGTGCCGCGCAACGCGCGTCAGGTCTACAAGATGCGGCCGATCCTCGAGGCTGTCACCGATGCAGGTAGCTTCTTCGAGATCGGCAAGGCCTGGGGGCGCTCCGTCATCACCGGACTGGCGCGTTTCAACGGCTGGCCCGTCGCCATCCTGGCCAGCGATCCTTACCACTACGGCGGTGCCTGGACGGCAGATGCAAGCCGCAAGGCCATCCGGCTGATCGACCTCGCACAGACATTCCAGCTGCCGGTCGTGCACTTCGTCGATATCCCGGGATTTCTGATCGGCAAGGATGCGGAAGCATCCGGCGTGATGCGGTATGGGACCCAGGCTCTCGTCGCTGCCCGGCAATCGACGGTGCCCTGGTGCGCCATCATGGTGCGCAAGGCGTTCGGCATGGCCGGGCTCGCCCAGCGCAACGGCTCTGGCGCTTTCCAGCGCTACGCCTGGCCGTCCGCGCAATGGGGATCGTTGCCGATCGCCGGCGGCGTCGAGGCTGCTTATCGAGCCGTGATCGAGGCAGCGCCCGACCCGGCAGCGAAACGCGCGGAGATTGAGGCACGCCTGGAAACCTTGCAGTCGCCGCTCAGAACGGCGGAAGCTTTCGGCGTGGAAGAGATCATCGATCCGCGCCGGACACGCTCCTACCTCACGCGCTTTGCCGATCTCGCGGCGCCCCTGAGACGACCGGGCCGGCCGCACTTCGGCTACCGGCCCTGACTGGTCTCGTTGACCTTACTGGGTCTTCTTGGCGTCTGCCAAAGCCTGCTCGGCGGCCTCGCGATTCTTGCGCTCCTCTGCCAGGCTCGCCCGCATATCGTTGATAGCCTTTTCGGCAGCGACCTTGGCCGACTCGAGTTGAGCTTGAAGCTGTCCCGCTTGATCCCGGGCGGACTTCAGGGCCGACTCGGCCGCCGTCTTCGCGCTCTCCAACGCCGTCTTGGCACCTTCCATCTGGCCAATCTGATCACGCGCCGACTTGAGTGCGGCCTCTGCCTTCTCCTTGACGGAGCCCAAGTCCTTCATCTGCTCCTGGGCGCCCTTCAGCACGCCCTTGGCCTTCTCGAGTGCAGCCTCAGCCTGGGACCTCAGCTGCATCTCGTTCTGTACGCTACTGCGCTGCATGAACGCGAAGATGGCGAGCGCAACGGCGACGACGGCAAGTATTCCTGCAATGACGGAACGGTTCATCCTCCCTCCTTTCACTGGAGCTGTTGTTGAGTCCTTGAATGTCTGCAGTTCAGTCAGCGATGTGGGCACCGTCAAGGCCTGGATCCGCACAACTGCGTGCCCTGATATTTTTTGTGTTGCCCTGCAGAGCCCAGCACGCCAAACTGACGTTAACGTCAAGCAAGAGCCTGTAGGGCCCAGGTCTGGGAGGACGCGCGATGGCCGATCCGAAACGCCTCAAGATTCGCGTCGATCCGGACAAATGTCAGGGCCACAATCGCTGCAAGGCGGTCGCACCAGAATTGTTTGACCTTGATGAGTACGGTAACGCGAAGGAAGCGGGCGACGGGACGGTTCCACCGGGCCTGGAGGACAAAGCCTATCTGGCCAAGTCCAACTGCCCCGAATTCGCGGTCGAGATCATCGAAGATTAGGGGGACGCCATGCGCGCGCGGCCGCCTGTCACCAATTGGGCCAGCGACTTCGACCATCTTGATCCACGCTGGGTGACCGATCCGTTCCCAATCTGGGACGAGATGCGAAAAACCTGTCCGATCGCACATACGGAGCGCTTCCAAGGCGTCTATTTCCCGTCCCGCTACGCCGATGTGCGCGCGGTGGCCTACGACACCGACCATTTCTCGTCGCGGCGCATCATCGTACGCGAGACGCCGCCACCGCCGATCCCGGCGCCGCCCATCACGTCCGATCCGCCCGAGCACAGGCCCGCGCGCATGGTGCTCCTGCCGGCGTTTACACCCGATGCCATCAAGAAGCTCGAGCCGCGCACACGCGCGCTGTGCAACGAGCTGATCGACAAGTTCATCGCCCGCGGCACCGCCGATGCGGCGGTGGAGTACGCACAGGAAATCCCCGTACGGCTTATCGCGCATATGTTGGGACTTCCGGAGGACGACGGCGATCTCTACCGCCGCTGGATCAAGATGGTGCTGGAGGACGGCATCACCGACATCAATGCCGTCATCCAAGCCTCGACCGAGATGCAGCAGTACTTCATGCAGCACGTGCAGGCGCGCCAAAAGGCACCGGGCGATGACCTGATCAGCTATCTCACGACCGTCGAGTTCAAGGGCCAGAAATTGACCCCCGAGAACGTGATCGGCACGCTGCGGCTACTGCTGATTGCCGGCATCGACACCACCTGGAGCGGCATCGGCTCCTGCATCTGGCACCTCGCGAAGACGCCAGAGGATCGGCGCCGCCTGGTCAATGAGTCGGACCTCATGCCGCTCGCCATCGAGGAGTTCCTGCGCGCGTATGCGCCCGTCACCATGGCCCGCGAGGTCAAGCAGGAGACGACAATCAACGGCTGCACGTTCAAGCCCGGCGAAATGGTACTGCTCTCGTTCCCGGCCGCCAATCGCGACCCGGAGATGTTTTCGGACGCCGACAAGGTCGTCATCGATCGCAAGGAAAACCGCCACGCGGCCTTCGGGCTCGGCATCCACCGCTGTGTCGGCTCCAACCTGGCACGGCTCGAGATGACGGTGGCCGTGGAGGAACTCTTGAAACGCATTCCGGAGTTCACGCTTGACGGCAGCGTCACGTGGTCGGAAGGAACGGTGCGCGGCCCGCGCCGGCTTCCCATTCGCTTTGCCTAACTTCAGGAACCGCTGAGACCGACATGCAGCAACGCGCGCGCGCCCCCGTACAGGACTGGGCCACAGACTGGGACCATCTCGACCCGCAATGGATCGAGGACCCCTACCCCATCTGGGCGGAGCTTCGCCAGAAATGTCCGATTGCTCACACCGAGCGCTTCAATGGTGTTTACCTGCCGACTCGCTACGCCGACGTGCGTGCCGTCGCGTACGACACCGATCATTTTTCGTCGCGGCGTACAGCCATCCGCGAGACGCACATTGAAAGTGGCGGCGGCGCGCCGCCCATCACCTCCGACCCCCCGAAGCACCGGCTGGCTCGGATGGTGCTGCTGCCGCCGTTCACGCCCAAGGCCATCGCGGCGCTGGAGCCCAAGGCGCGCCGTATCTGCAACCAGCTCATCGATGCCTTCATCGACAAGGGCAGCTTCGACGGCGCCGTCGACTATGCCCAGCACATCCCCGTTCGGGTCATCGCGCATCTGCTCGGCGTGCCGGAGGACGACGGCGATTTGTTCCGGGACTGGATCAACGCCGTTCTGAATGAAGGCATCACCGACTATGAGCGCTTGATGCGCGGCCTGGTGGAGATGACGGACTACTTCCGCCCGCTGATGGAGGAGCGCCGCAAGCAACCGGGCGACGACCTCATCAGCTACCTCGTCAAACAGACGTATCCGGACGGGTCGCCCTTCAAGGACAATCACGTGCTCGGCTCGGTGCGACTGATGCTGATTGCCGGCATCGACACGACATGGAGCGGCATCGGATCGTGCGTCTGGCACCTTGCCACCCACCCGGACGACAGGCGGCGCCTTGTGGCCGATCCGTCGCTGATGCCGACGGCCATCGAGGAGTTCTTGCGCGCCTACGCGCCGGTGACCATGGCGCGCGAGGTCAAGCAGGAAACCGAGATCAACGGCTGCCGGTTCAAGCAGGGCGAGATGGTGCTGCTGTCGTTCCCGGCCGCCAATCGCGACCCGGAGATGTTTCCCGACGCCGACAAGGTCATCATCGACCGCAAGGAGAACCGGCACGCCGCCTTCGGGCTCGGCATTCACCGCTGCATCGGCTCCAACCTCGCCCGCATGGAGCTGACGGTGGCGGTGGAGGAGCTGCTGAAGCGCGTGCCCGATTTCAGCGTTGGCGGCGACGTGACCTGGTCCGAGGGCACCGTGCGTGGCCCGAGGAAGCTGCCGCTCAAGATTGCATAGGGCTATCCTCGTTTCGCCTCCTGTGCCATGACGGCCCCGCGGAAAGGCGGCCCCTTCGCCTTCAGCCTGCGCATGCGCGCACAACAGACGAGCGACCCTGAATGCCCTTGAAAGCCGCAATCGTCCCAGTCACGCCGTTCATGCAGAATTGCACGCTATTGTGGGATGAGACGACCAACATCGGTGCCGTCGTGGACCCAGGCGGCGATGTGGACCGCATCCGCGACGGTATCGCCAAGGCCGGCATGACGCCCGAAAAGATCATCATTACGCACGGGCACATCGATCATGCGGGCGGAGCGGCCGAACTCAAGGAAGCCCTCGGCGGCATCCCGATCGAGGGCCCGCATTTGGCCGACAAGTTCCTGCTCGACAATCTGGAGGGGCAGGGAGCGCACTTCGGGCTCGAGGGCGTGCGCAACGTGACGCCGGACCGCTGGCTCGATGAGGGCGATACGGTGACCGTCGCCGGCGCAACGTTCTCAATCCTGCACTGCCCTGGGCATTCGCCCGGCTCGGTCGTGCTGGTCAACGAGCCGCAGCGCTTCATCCTGATGGGAGACGTGCTGTTCAAGGGCTCGATCGGGCGCACCGACTTCGCCTATGGCGATCACGACGCCCTGATCGCCGCGATCAAGACAAAGCTGTTGCCGCTCGGCGACGAGTACAGCTTCATCTGCGGGCACGGCCCCATGAGTTCGCTGGGCGAGGAACGGCAAAGCAATCCGTTCCTCGTGTAGCCGTCACCGCCGGCGGAGGCTGATGTTTACACCCTTCAAGGCGGACGTATCGGTGCGCACCGAGATCGACTGCGAGCCGCCCGTAGTGCGCACGAGCATGGAGCCGGAAAGGCCGCCGCCGTTGATTGAAAGACGCAGCGTGTCGCCGACGGCAAGACCTGTGACTTGCCCAGAGGCGTTGTAGCTCCGCTCCTCCCACGAACCGGAAACCTTGTTGCCACTGGAAACAAGGTTCGCTCGCAGTTCAACCTTGTTGGAGGCGCTTGCGCAGCGCAGCGCCAAGCCGAGGCCGGTGCCGCGCGGCACATAGTTGGCATTGCAGCGGATGGACTCCGACCTGCCGTCCTCCAGCCTGAACTGACCCGATCCCGACCAGTTGCCGCTGAGGCCGCTGAAGGGACTGGCGGCGTTGACCTGTGCCGTGCCGACAAAAAGGGCAGCAACGGCCACCGCCTTGGCGAGACTGCTGCGACTCCTCATGAGAATTCCTCCTCGCGCTCTTATTGGGACTCGTTTGCGCTGCATCGAAGCCTACCCTTGAACGGCTCTCGCAATAGTCGTGCAGCAGCCACGCTCCACAGCAAAAGTGCCATCTGGCGGGGATACTTAGCCATTGCTAACGCTCCGTTTGGCCAGTCTAGATGTGTGGATCGGCACCGGAAATTCAATCGGGGCAGCCCTGGTTTCGCAAAGCCCTTCCTTGGGCATCGCCGGTTCCCGGGAAGTCGCGTGCAGGCATGCAATCCGGGGGGGAGCGGTGTCGACGCGTCCGTGGAATCCTCAGGCGGACATGGACGGCAAGCGCGGAGGTGCCCAAATGTCCGACACCAGCGAAAAAGTCTACTCGGGCGGATGCCATTGCGGCCGCGTGCGCTACGAGGCGACGACCGACCCCGCCCAGGCCATCGCCTGCAATTGCTCGATCTGCGCGCGGCACGGGCTGTGGCTGACCTTCGTGAAACCCGACAAGTTCAAGATGGTGTGCGGCCTGGACGCAGTGAGCACCTACCAGTTCAACAAGCACGTTATTCACCACGTATTCTGCCGGACTTGCGGCGTGGAACCGTTCGCGCGAGGCAAGGACCCCAAGGGCAAGGACGTTTTTGCCGTCAATGTGCGATGCCTTGATGACATCGACATAGCCAAGCTTGCTCCCAAACCCTACGACGGCAAGCAGCTCTAGGCCTGAGCGTCGGCGACGCTGCGGCGCGCCAATTCCACGAAGGCGGCCATACGCGCGGTGTCGTGCACCACCTGATAGCGCACGATGCGCCCACCTCTCATGCAGCAGTTGTTGCGCATGGTGCCATCGATATCGAGGCCGCTCTTTCGGTGCACATAGTGATAGTGCACCCGCGTATGCAGCCATGCCCCGTCCTCGCGCACGATCTGCATCGGCTGAAATCGGATGATCTCGATCTCCGACAACAGCAGGTTGAGCCGGCCGCGCAGGATGGCCTTTCCCTGTCCGCTCCTCAGGAAGGAGACAGCGCCGCCCAAACCACCCACAGAGAACTGCACATCCCCGATGAAGCCCTGCATGAGGCCATCGAGGTCACCTACTGCCCAAGACGCGCACATAGCCTCGATCACGAGGCGATCATCGATCCGCATTGTCCCCACCCGCACTCCAGTCAAGCTATAGACGCTTGCAACGGGCTGTCCATTCATGAACCGTCCGCATCAGGCTGGACCCGAGCACGGAATCGTCGGAGGCTGTTGCATTGAAACAACTGCGGACGAGCCTGACTTATTTGTGCCGCGGCACATGCCAATAGGTGGCGCGACATTGCCCAATTCGGAGGCATCATGAAGTCGTTATCGTGGACCGCCGCCCTCATGGCCCTGGCTCTTTCCCCGCTCGGTGCTGCGGCCCAGGTCATGGATTTTCCGGCACGCAAACCTGGCCTGTGGGAGACCCGGATGGTGAGTGAGCAGCCGGCGGGAATGCCGGCGATCACGGCTCAGATGTGCATCGACCCGGCGACCGACCGCGAAATGATGGAATTCGGACTGAAAATGTCGAAGGACGCCTGCAAGCGGTTCGACATGAAGAGGGCGGGCGGAACCTGGACAATCGACGCGGAGTGCGCGTTCGGCGGGATGAAGAGCACCACAAAGACCACGATCTCTGGCGACTTCCAGTCGTCCATGAGCGTACGTATCGAGGGCACGATGGACGGCATGGGTGCCGGCCCACAGAAAACGCTCATGACCCAGACGGCCACATGGAAGGGCCCCTGCACCGACGGCATGAAGCCCGGCGACATTTCCATGGGCCAGGGCATCAAGATGAACGTGCGGCAACTCAAAAAGCTGCAGGAGACGCTGCCCAATATTCAGATCAAGTAGACCGCTGCGCTGTTTCTATTTGCTCAGGGCCCTCACGGCCGCCAAAACCTCCTCGGCATGGCCAGGCACCTTCACCTTGCGCCAGCTTTTGGTGATGCGCCCGTCTCCGCCGATCAGGAATGTTGAGCGCTCGACCCCCATGTACTTGCGGCCGTACATCGATTTCTCGACCCAAACGCCGTAAGCGTTGGCCACCGCCTTGTCGGTGTCGGCCGCCAAACGCACCGCGAGGTCGTACTTCTTGCTGAACTTCTGGTGGCTCTCCACGCTGTCAGGCGACACGCCGATCACCTCCGCGCCGGCTTTTCGGAATGCAGGGGCGAGGCGGGAGAACTCCTTCGCCTCCAGGGTGCAGCCGGAGGTGTCGTCCTTCGGATAGAAGTAGAGCACGACGGGCTTACCCTTGAGGCCGGAGAGCTTCACATTCTCCCCGGCTCCGGTCGCCATCGCGAACCCCGGGGCTTTGTCACCATCCTTGAGCATGGGCAATCTCCATGTGGCGCATTGCAACGCGCAGACGGAGATTTACTGAAAAGGCGCGTGATCTCAAGACCGCTCCCCATCAGGCATCAGTCGATGCGGACGGCCTGTGCGTCGATGACGGTGCCGGAGCCCGGGGCGACCAAACCCTTGCGTGCGAGATGCTTGCGCAGGAGCGTGAGATTCTTGACATTGGTACGAAACATGACGTCGAAGGCGTCGCCGACGATGGGAATGGCGCCGATCGTCGTGTCGATCAACGTATTCGCGGCCATGCGGCCGATCACCCAGCGCGATGCGCCGAGCCGCCGGGCCTCCCAGATCAGATAACTGGAAATGGCTCCGGAGATCAGGTCGCCGACGACGGGCACGAGGCCGATGACGCCGTCGAGGCCCATGCGGATATTGGTGCCGGGCACGAAAAACGCGCTGTCGAGCAGCTTGGCAAGCGCTTCGAGCCGATCGAGCGACTGCTGAACAGAGGCGTCGTAGGGTTGAACACCCAGCGTCGTGCGGACCATGGCGGTTGATGTAAGCGGGGTGGCGTGCGGCAACAAGATGCCGCCCACCGTCACCGCCTATTCCGCCGCCGCCACCGACTCGGCCAAGAAACCGCCGGACTGGCGCTCCCACAGGTCGGCGTAGAGACCGCCGCGCGCTAGCAGGGCATTGTGCGTGCCCTCCTCGACGATGCGGCCCTGGTCCATGATCACCAGCCGGTCCATGGCCGCGATGGTGGACAGGCGGTGGGCGATGGCGATCACCGTCTTGCCGGTCATCAGGTTGTAGAGCTGCTCCTGTATGGCCGCCTCGACCTCGGAATCGAGGGCGCTGGTGGCCTCGTCGAGAATGAGGATCGGTGCATCCTTGAGCAGCACGCGCGCCATGGCGATGCGCTGGCGCTGCCCGCCGGACAACTTCACGCCGCGCTCGCCGACATGCGCGTTGTAGCCCTTGCGGCCGCGCAGATCCTCGAGCCCGCCGATGAAATCATGGGCCTGGGCCTTCTCGGCGGCGGCCATGATAGCGCCGTCGCCGGCATCCGGGCGCCCGTAACGAATATTGTCACGGACAGAGCGGTGCAGCAGCGACGTATCCTGTGTCACCATGCCGATCTGCGCACGCAAGCTGTCCTGCGTGACCTGCGCAATGTCCTGGCCATCGATCAGGATGCGGCCGCCCTCCAGGTCGTAGAAGCGCAGCAGCAGGTTGACCAGCGTGGACTTGCCCGCGCCGGAGCGGCCCACCAGTCCGACCTTCTCGCCCGGCTTGATGTGCAGGTTGAAATCGTGGATGACCCCGCCGGGACGCAAGGTTCCAGCGCCGATCGGTTGACCGTAGTGGAAGCTCACGTGGTCGAAACGGATGTCGCCCTTGGTGACCGCGAGCGGCATTGCGGCCGGCTTGTCGAGCACCTGGTTGGCACGGCTGATGGTCTCCATGCCCTCCTGCACGACGCCCATGTTCTCGAAGATGCCGGCGACGACCCACAGGATCCAGCCGGACATGGCGACGATGCGCATGGTGAGGCCGGTGACCACGGCAATGGCACCGATGGAAACCGCGTTGTGGCTCCACAACCAGATGGCCAGTCCGCTGGCGCTGACGATCAGGAAACCGTTCAGCGAGTAGAGGACGAAGTCCATGGTCGTGACGAGGCGCAGTGAGGCCTGCCACTTGCTCATCTGCTCCTGGAGCGCGGCGCGCGCATAGGAATCCTCGCGCGCGGCATGGGCAAACAGCTTGACCGTGAGGATGTTGGTGTAGCTGTCGACGATGCGGCCGGTCAGCATGGAGCGCGCCTCGGCGGCTTCCGTCGACCGCGCCTTGATGCGGGGCACGAACACGTAGAGGGCCACGATGTAGAGCGCGAGCCAGATGACCAGCGGCAGCAACAGGCGCGGGTCGGCCGCCGCAAACACCACGGCGGCGCCGCCCCACTGGACGGCCGCGTACCAGATGGCATCGATGATCTGCACCACCGTTTCGCGCAGGGCGGGCGCAGCCTGCATGACTTTGTTGGCGACGCGGCCGGCAAAGTCGTTCTGGAAGAACCCCAGGCTCTGCCGCAGGACGTAGCGGTGCGTCAGCCAGCGCACGCGGGTCGTGACGGGGGCGGCGATCAGCTGGTTCTTGATGAGCTCGTGCGCGGTCGACACGGCCGGGCGCGCCACCAGGGCGACCAGTGCCATGATGAGCAGGATGGTGCCGTGCTGCTCGAAGAAATTGGCCGGGGTCTCGGCCGTGCGCATCATGTCGACGAGGCTGCCAACGAATGCCAGCAGCGACACCTCGATCAACGAGCCGATGAAGCCCGCGACCAGCAGCAGCGCGAAGGCCGGCCACACCGGCTTGACGAAATAAGCGTAGAATCCCCATAGCGAGTCCGGCGGGCAGGCCGGGGGCTCGTCCGGGAACGCGTCAATGCGGGTTTCGAACCAGCGGTACATCGTAAGCGTCCTGCAAGACAAAGAGACGCAAACTCGTGCCCTCAGGCTTCCCCGGGGCGCGGTTGCGTGCATATTGCTCGAAAAGGACGGCGACGGCTAATGGGTGACCATGGCCAAACCATGACAGGCAGGACTGAGACTCTCCGGATATGACGCAACTTCCCGCGAGTATCGGCGATTGGCAGCAAGCGGCGAAGACCTGGTTCGAGCGCTTGCGCGACGATCTTTGCGCGGCACTCGAGGCGGTCGAATCCGACTTGCCGGGCGATGCGCCGTTCGCAGACCGGCCGGCGGGGCGATTCGTGCGCACGCCGTGGCAACGGAAGGACCACAGCGGCGCTCCCGGCGGCGGCGGCGTCATGAGTATCCTGAAAGGCCGCGTGTTCGAGAAGGCCGGCATCCACACGTCGACGGTGCACGGCGAGTTTGCGCCGGAGTTCCGCAAACAGATACCGGGCGCCGAGGACGACCCGCGGTTCTGGGCCTCGGGCGTATCGCTGATCGCCCATCCGGTGAACCCCCATGCGCCCACCGCTCACATGAACACGCGCTTCGTGGTGACGAGCAAATGGTGGTTCGGGGGTGGCGGCGACCTTACTCCAGTGCTCGACGCGCGGCGGACACAGGACGACCCCGACACGTTTGTGTTTCATGAGGCGATGAAAGCTGCCTGCACACCGCACGTTATTGCCGACTATGCGCGCTACAAGGCGTGGTGCGACGGGTACTTCTACCTGCCGCATCGCAAGGAAACGCGCGGGGTGGGCGGAATCTTCTACGACTATCTGGCGCCACCGGATGCCCAGGGCGGCTGGGACGCAGCCTTCAGGTTCACGCAGGACGTGGGGCAGGCGTTCCTCAAGGTCTACCCGGACCTGATGCGGCGCAATTTCGCGCTGCCGTGGACGGACGCCCAGCGCACCGAGCAGCTTGTGCGTCGGGGCCGATACGTCGAATTCAACCTGCTCTACGACCGCGGCACCGTGTTCGGGCTGAAAACGGGCGGCAACGTCGACTCGATCCTGTCGTCGCTGCCGCCGGTGGTGAACTGGCCCTAGTCCGCCGGCAATCCGGCTGGCATTTGACTGACGGGGCGTGTACGCCTCTGCTGTGCGGAGGGGAGACTCGGGGGCACGCCGTGGGGGAGATTTCACGCCGCGACTTCTTGAACGGCGCCGCGCTGACGATCGCGGCCAGCCTCACGCCATTCGAGCAACTGCAAGCACAGGCCGCACGGCGCGGCGCCTACCCGCCGGCGCTGGCGGGGCTGCGCGGCTCCACCGACGAGGCCTACGCCGTCATCCACGAAGTCGCACGCGAGGGCCGACGCTACAACATCGATACCCTCGAGGCGGAAGAACGCTATGACCTTGTGGTCGTGGGAGCGGGATTGGCCGGACTGACGGCCGCCTGGACCTATCGCGACCGCCAGCCCAACGCGCGCATCTTGATCCTGGATAACCACGACGACTTCGGCGGACACGCACGTCGCAACGAATTCCGTGTCGGCAAGCGGCTGCTGCTGAGCTACGGCGGCTCGGAGTCCATGGTCGCCCCGGCCAGCCTGTATACCGGCGACCTCGCCAACATCCTGAGCGCATTGAGGCTACGGCCCGAGCGGTTCGAGCGCGAGACCGTGTTCCATCGCAAGCTCTATCCCGGACTGGGTCTCAGCAAGTCGGTATTCTTCGACCGCGAGCACTTCGGCGAGGACCGGCTGGTCACGGGCGATCCGCTGCTGCTCGGCTTCGACGAGTTCGCACCGCTCAATCCGGGCGCGCGGACGCCGGATGCCTTCCTGGCAGATTGCCCATTGTCGAATGAGGCGCGACGCGGCCTGTCCGAGCTGTTCGCCGGCACGCGCGACTACATGGCCGGGCAAACGGCCGAGCAGAAAGTGACAGCGCTGGCGCGCACAAGCTACCGCGCGTTCCTGACCGACACATGCAAGCTGCCTACCGCGGCCGCTGACTTCTTCCAGGGGCGATCGAGCGACAATTTCGGCTACGGAGTCGATGCCATCGCCGCAATCGACGCGATGTCCGAGGGCTTCCCGGGGGCTGCCGCCCTCAACATCCAGGAGCGCATGGGCGGACACGCGGACGATCGCGGTCCCTACATCCACCACTTCCCCGACGGGAACGCCTCCCTGGCCCGGGCACTGGTGCGCTCGCTGGTGGCGGACGCAGCACCCGGGCGCACCATGGACGACCTCGTCAGCACGGTGTTCGACTACGGCGCGCTGGACCGGCTGGGCGCGCAGGTGCGCCTGCGGTTGAACTCGACCGCTGTCGTGGTGCGCAACGCGCGCGATGGCGGTGTCGATGTCGGCTACGTGCGTGACGGGACGCTGCGCCGCGTCTCGGCCCGCAATGCCGTGGTCGCGACCTACAACAGCGTGATGCCGTTCGTCTGCCCCGAGTTGGAGCCCGACACGGTCGAGACCATGCTGTCGAACGTGAAGGCACCCCTGGTCTACACCAAGGTGCTGATCCGCAACTGGCAGAGCTTCGCACGCCTGCGCACGCACAAGATCTCGGCGCCGACCAGCTTCCATTCGACGGTGAAGCTCGACTATCCCGTGAGTCTCGGCGGCTACAAGTTTCCGCGCCGGCCGACGGAACCGATGGTGCTGCACCTCGTGCATGTGCCCACGGGCCCGAGCGGCGGCAGCGACATGCGCAACCAGGCGCGGCACGGTCGCGCCATGCTTCTCGGCACCAGTTTTTCCGACTATGAGCAGGCGATCCGCAACGACCTCAGCCGCATGCTCGGCAAGGGCGGCTTCGATGCGGGACGAGACATCCTCGGCATCACCGTCAACCGCTGGTCGCACGGCTACTCGTACACGCCGAGCACGCTCTACGACGATGTAGAGCAGATGCAGAAACGGATCGAGGCAGCGCGCCGCAAACTCGGCAACATCGCGTTCGCCAATTCCGATACGGCGTGGGACGCCTACGCGCATGCGGCGATGGGCGAAGGCGTACGTGCTATCGGCGAGTTGCTCGGCGATGCGCCCGTCGCGGTCCGGCAACCCTGGTATGCGCGGTTCCTGCGGAGGTCCTCCAAACAGTGAACCTCGACCGCCTCAAGACCCTGTTGGTGCCTCGGTGGTGGCAATCCATATCCCTGCAAGCACCGCTATCAACCCTACAACGAGCGCTGGGGTAATTGGCTCTTGCAACAAGACGGCCGCGAGCAGCGCCGCCACCGCCGGATTGACGGTCATGGTGTTGGCAACACGTGTTGGGCTCGCGTGTTGCAAGGCATAGACCCACAGGAAGAACGCCAGCGCTCCTCCTCCGGCGGCGAGGTAAATCGCTGCCAGCCCCTCGCGAACGCCAAAGCCCGCAACTGAAGTCATGCCGCCCGCGAGCAGGCTGATGATCGCGAGGGAGCCGCCGCCGACCGCCATGCCGGCGATCAGAAACCCGAGTGCGCTCGACCGCTGGATGAACGGGCGGGAGGCAACGTTGTAGAGAGCCATGCACAGCGTGGCGGCGACCATGATGAGATCGCCGCGCCACGCCCCTTCCGGCGCATCCTGCAGTCCCGCCGACAACGCAACAGCAACCCCCAGCATGGCCACCCCGACGCCGGCGGTTTTTCGCGCTCCAAACGGCTCGATGCCGAGGACGCGGCCGGCGATCATGGTCATCAGCGGCAGGGTGGACAGCGCGAGGGTGCCGCGCGCCACCGTGGTGGATGCCAGAGCCACGTTATAGAGAACGAAGAACATGCCATAAAACAGGAAGCCGAGGCCTGCGACGGCCGGCCAGTCCGCCCGGCTTGGCCAGCGCACGCGAAACACGAGCAGCGGCAGCAGCAGGCACAGGACGCCGCCGCCGAACCGGATTGCGGCCAGCGTGAACGGGTCTGCGGCAGCGGTAAGATAGCGGGTCGCGACGGCCGCGCCAGCCCCGAAACAGCACGATAGGACCGCCACGCCGACGCCGTGCCGCTCGCTCATTGCCTTGCTCCCTCTGCCTGCCAGGATCGAATGCGACACACGCGGCAGGCAATCAACTACGCGGCAGGTAGTTGTCGAACAGCAGGCGATGGCCCACAAGCGTATCGTGATGGACGGAACCTGATGCCGACACGGTCCACCTTTGCGGCGCGCCTCAAGTGGTGGCGCGAGCGACGCGGGCTCTCCCAGCTCGACCTGGCGCATGCGGCCGAGGTCTCGCAGCGGCACCTGAGCTTCCTGGAGATCGACCGCACCGCGCCGAGCCGCGAAATGGTTCAGAAACTCGCAGCCGCCCTCGACCTATCGCTGCGCCAGCAGAACGAGCTGCTTCTGGCTGCCGGCTTCGCCCCGATCTGGCGCGAGAGCCCGCTCAGCGCCCCGGAACTGGCGACGGTCAACCGCGCGCTCGATTTCATGCTGGAGCAGCACGAGCCCTATGCGGCCTTCGTGGTCGACCGGCGCTGGAACCTGCTGCGCGCCAACCGTGGCGGCCAGCGCATGGTTGCATTCCTAACCGATACCCCTCCGCAGGCACCGGACCCGACCAATCCGATCAATCTCGCTGACGCCCTGGTATCACCCGACGGCTTGCGCCCGCTGATCGTGAACTGGCGCGAGGTCGCACTCTACTTCCTGCGCGGCGTGCGCGCGGATGCACTGGCCGACGGCACCGACGAAACAGCGGCGCTCCTTGCGCGCCTGCTCGCCTATGCCGATGTGCCTCGCATCTCCGATGTTCCCGCCTTAGACGAGCCGCCCGAGCCGGTGCTATCGATCCACTTTCGCAAGGCCGGCATGGACCTCAAGGTCTTCACCACACTTGCCACGCTGGGAACCCCTCAGGATGTGACCGTGCAGGAGATACGCATCGAATCCTTTTTTCCGGCCGACACGGCGGCCGCGACGGTCTTCAAGAGTTGGGCCGCGACAGAATAGCCGCCCCATCAGTACCGCTTTTCAACAGTAACGACCCAGGAGGGCGGTGTGTCATCGTGCACGCGCCACGGTCGCGTGCTTTGTTGCCGCCGCACGACCCGCACGGACCAAGCTGAGTCTGAGCCTGATGTTTCCTCTGTCGCACATGCTGAAGTCGTTCGTGCGCACCGGCACCCTGAAGGTGATCGATGCGGACGGGAAGACGCACGTGTTCGCCGGCATGGCGGGCGGGCCGGATGTCACCATGCGGCTTACCGATCGCACGCTTTACCGCAAGCTGTTCTTCAACCCGGAGCTCAATGCGGGCGAAGCCTACATGGACGGGCGCTTGAGCTTCGAGAACTCCACGCTCCGGGATTTTCTGACGCTGTTCTCGATCAACCGGCTCTCGCTCGGCGCGCACCCCATGCAGAAGGTGCTGCGCAAGGTGTCGCTGGCCATGAAGCGCTTCCAGCAGGCGAACCCCGTCGGCCAGGCGCAGAAGAATGTCGCGCACCACTACGATCTCGGCAACGACTTCTACAAACTGTTCCTCGATGAAGGGATGCAGTATTCCTGCGCCTATTTCCTCAACGACAACGAGAGCCTGGAGCAGGCGCAGCAGAACAAGCTGCGGCTGATCGCGTCCAAGCTCGCACTCAAGCCGGGACTGAAGGTGCTCGACATCGGCAGCGGCTGGGGCGACATGGCGCTCTATCTCGCACGCATGGAGAATGTCGACGTCACGGGTGTGACTCTATCGAAGGAGCAGCACGCGCTGTCGAACGAGAAAGCACGGGCGATGGGCCTGTCGGACCGCGTGCGCTTTCGCCTGCAGGACTATCGCGAGGTGCCGGAAAAGTTCGACCGCATCGTCTCGGTCGGCATGTTCGAGCATGTGGGCGTGCACCACTACGACGAGTTCTTCGCCAAGGTGAACGCCTTGATGACCGACGACGGGGTAATGTTGCTGCACTCCATCGGCCACATGAGCCCGCCCGGCACGGCGAGCCCGTGGCTGAGGAAGTACATCTTCCCCGGCGCCTACTCACCGGCGCTGTCGGAGGTGTTCACGTCGGTGGAGCAGAACAGCCTGTGGGTGACGGACCTGGAGTTCTTGCGCCTGCACTACGCCAAGACGCTGAACCACTGGTGGCGGCGCTTCGAGGCCAACCGCGCCAAGGCGGCGGAGATGTACGACGAACGGTTCTGTCGGATGTGGGAGTTCTATCTCGTCAGCGCCGAGATGATGTTCCAGACCGGCAGCCAGCTCGTCTTCCACATGCAGCTTGCCCGCAAGCGGGACGCCGTGCCGATTACCCGCGATTACATCACGGACGTGCAGCGGCAGTACCAGGCGGCCGAGGGGCGTCTCGCGGCCGGCCAATCGCGCTAGCTCTTTATTCTCAAACCCCTATTCCGGCCAGCCAAGGCTCAAGCGGATAGCGGCTTGGCGCGCCCATTGTTTGTATGTTATACAAACAACAATGATCCAGTGAACGAGCGGCCCATGAAGGATCGCGGACGCGGCAAGAAAGGGCAGGACAAGGAAGCTGGCGGGACCGGCACCTTGCTCGAAGCACGCGGTCGCGCGCCGCGGCACAGCACACGTGCAACGCGGACGGCGGGCCAGAGGATGCGCTCGCGGCTGCTCGATGCGGCCAGCGCGCTCTTCAAGTCGCAAGGCCTGAACGGCACCTCGATCAGTGCGATTGCCGGTGCGGCTGACGCCTTTCCCAGCCAGGTCACCTACTACTTCCGCTCCAAGGAAGCCTTGTTCGTGGAGGCGGCGTGCCGCGACATGCTGCACATCGCGGAGCGCGCCGAGAAGGCCGCGGCCCGAGCGCGCACGCCGGAGGCCTACGTGGCCGCGCTGGTGGACAGCGTGATGCGGGCCGATGGCCTGCCCCTGTTCGTCGAAGCGCTGGTACTGACGCGGCAGCGGCCCGACCTCGTGCCGCAGGTTGCGCGCACGATCGAGCGGCTGCATGCGGAGGGCGCGCGCGCCTACGGTGGCGAGATGATGCGGCACGGCTGGCAGACACGCCGGCCGGCCGATGCCTCTGCGCGCAGGTTCTGGACCATTGCGCTGGGCGTGGCTCTGGAAGGGCATGCGCTCGGACGCAGCCCCGCGGCCATGGCGTCAGCCATGCTGGAGGCCGTGGGCCGGATGGCGGGTACGGACGCAAGCGCGACAGGGGCGAAGCCCGACCTGCGCCTTGTCCAGGATACTTCGACGTCATCCGTGCCGAACAGGCGAGGGTCGTCATGACAACAGCAGTGGCAGGCGCCTCCCATCGCATCGCGGCCCGCGAACTCGTCTCGCAAACCGAGCTTGAGGAGCTGCGCGAACGTGTGGAATGGAAAGGCATTGCGCTGATCGTGCACGCCTGGGCGGTGATCTTCGCCTCGATCGCGCTGGTTGCGCTGTTTCCCAATCCGCTGACCTATGTCCTGGCGGTGATGTTGATCGGATCGCGCCAGCTTGGCCTGTCGATCCTCATGCACGAGGGCGCGCACCGGTGCTTTTCGCGCAACGAGGCCCGCAATTTGTGGCTCAGCCAGTGGTTCTGCGCCTATCCGACATTCGCCGACACCGTCGCCTATCGGCGCTATCACCTGTCGCACCACGCCCATACGCAGCAGGAGAACGATCCCGACCTGGTGCTGTCGGCGCCGTTTCCCGTCACCAAGGCGAGCTACAAGCGCAAGTTCTGGCGCGATATCACCGGGCAGACCGGCTACCAGCAGAGGAAGGCCCAACTGCTCAATGCGCTCGGCCCATCCGACCTACCCCTGAAGCAGCGGCTGCAGCGCTTCTGGAGCAAGCTCGGCCCGCAGTTCGTCGCCAACGGCGTGCTGTTTGCACTACTGGCGGCAGCAGGCGTGTGGTGGGCCTATCCCCTGCTGTGGCTGGTGCCGATGATGACGTGGATGATGGTGATCACGCGCATCCGCAACATCGCCGAGCATGCGGTTGTGCCCGATTCCAACGATCCGCTGCGCAACACGCGCACAACCAAGACGAGCCTTATCGAGCGCATTTTCATCGCGCCCTACTACGTCAACTATCACCTGGAGCACCACCTGCTGTTCTACGTGCCGTGCTACAATCTGCCGAAGCTGCACGCGATCCTCATGAACGGGCCGCACGCCGCGCGCATGGAGGTGCAGCCGGGCTACGGAAGCGTGCTGCGGCTGGCGACGACACGGCCGGATGCCGAGGACCGGCCGGGCGCAATCGTCAGCAACGCGCGGCGCAAGCATATCGGCACACGCGTCGGCGAGGATCAGGCGTCGTCGGGCTTCTGAGCCCGCATATCACACGCAATGTCACGAGTGCGTGAGATCGCGCCGAGCATTCTTGCCCGCGTGCCGACACGGATTGACCGTGACGCAGACTGTGCCAGCATCCGCCGCATGAACGCGCCCACCGCCTTCCGCAAATTCGAAGTGCTTGAATGGACCGCCAAGGGCGAGCCGCGCGCCAGCATACCGCTGCGGGCGCTGGAGACGCTGTGGTTCAACACAGGCACCCTGTGCAACATCACCTGCGAAAACTGCTACATCGAGAGCTCGCCGCGCAATGACCGGCTCGCGTACCTGACGCTGCACGACGTGCGCCAGTATCTCGACGAAATCGAGCGCGACGGGCTGCCGACGCGGCTGATCGGCTTCACGGGGGGTGAGCCGTTCATGAATGCCGCGTTTCCGGCCATTCTGGAGGAAACGCTGTCGCGAGGCTTCGAGACGCTGACCCTTACCAATGCCATGCGGCCGATGACGCGGCGCAAGGCCGCCGTTGCCCGACTGATTGAGCGCTACGGACGCTCGATGCGCTTTCGCGTGTCGCTCGACGACTATCGGCCCGACGTCCATGACCGGGAGCGCGGCAAGGACGGCTTCGCCAAGACACTGGACGGCCTGCAGTGGCTCCATGATGCAGGTGCGGTCGTGGAAGTGGCCGCCCGGAGGCTGACCGACGCCAGCGAAGGAGACATGCGGGCCGGTTTCACAGGACTCCTCAGGGCGCGCGGGATCGGCATCGATTGCGCAAATCCACAACAGCTCATGATCTTTCCGGAGATGCGCGCCGACGCCGATCCGCCGGAGATCACGCCGGCCTGCTGGGGCATCCTCAAGGTGTCGCCGGACGGCGTGATGTGCGCCAACGCGCGCATGGTGGTGAAGCGCAAGGGGGCCGCGCAGCCGACCGTGCTCGCGTGCACGTTGTTGCCCTACGACGCGCGATTCGATCTTGGCCCCTCGCTTGCCGACGCCGGGCGCCCGGTGCACCTGGCGCACAAATACTGCGCGACGTTCTGTGTGCTCGGCGGCGCCTCGTGTGGCGCCACGCGAGACGGCTGAGGACCAAGCGCAGAAATACTTATTGCACATCAATGGTTTGAGAAATTCCTTCGCGATTTTTCTCCTACGCTGTCGATTCCGAGGGCCCCGGTTCGTCGTGCTGACAGAGAGCGCGTGCACATGCACGGCTCCAGACCCGAACCCGAAGGAGAACAACGATGCGTTTCATAGTGATGGTGAAAGCCACCAAGGACTCGGAAGCCGGCGTGCTGCCGTCCGAGGAAGGCCTCGCCGCCATGGCGAAGTTCAACGAGGAGATGGTGAAGGCCGGCGTGATGCTCGACGGCAACGGCCTGCAATCGTCCTCCAAGGGCGCACGCGTGCGCTTTGGAGCGGGCAAACTCGGCGACACCGGCAACAAGCGGACAGTGGTCGACGGGCCGTTCGCGGAGACCAAGGAGCTGGTGGCCGGCTATTGGATCCTGCAGTGCAAGTCGCTTGCCGAGGCGGTGGAGTGGATCAAGCGCTGCCCGAACCCGCACAACGAAGAGAGCGAGATCGAAATCCGCCAGCTGTTCGAGCTGGAGGACTTCGGTGAGAGCGACGCGGTGGAGCATCACCGCAGGCTGGGCGAGGAAGTGGCGAAGAAAAAGTAGTCCACATCCACCTGCGAAATGAACTCAACCACCGGAGCGCGGCACGCCGCCGGCCCGGCTTGAAGCAAAACACGGAGTAGAGAGATGAAGATCATGGGAATGCTGCGGGCAGATGCATCCAGCGAAGCCGGGGCCCCGCCCAGCCAGGACTTGATGGAACGCATGGGAACCTTTGTCGCCGAGATGGCCAGCGCCGGCGTGATGCTCGGTGGCGACGGCCTGCACCCGACCGCCAAGGGCAAGCGCGTCAAGCTCAAGGACGGCAAGTTCACCGTCATCGACGGGCCCTTCACTGAGTCCAAGGAGCTGATCGCCTCGTACGCCCTGTTCCAGGTGAACACGATGGAGGAGGCCGTGCATTGGACCAAGCGCTTCCTCGAAGTGCTTGGCAAGGGCGAGTGCGAGCTGCGCCCCATCATCGAGGCCGAGGACTTCTCCGAGGAGGTCTTCACGCCGCAGGAGCGCGCCCGTGAAGAAGCGACGCGCGAGAAGATGAAGCGTAACGCCGGGCAGTAGCCCGTTACCTCGAAGGTGCTTGCCCGCACCCGCGGGAGGTGGTGTGTTCGGCGGCCATGACGGCTGCCGACACACATCAAGCGATCGAGGCGGTTTTCCGCATCGAGCAGGCGAAGCTGATTGCGGGCCTCGCGCGCATGGTGCGCGACGTCGGCGTCGCTGAAGAACTGGCGCAGGACGCGCTCGTGCTCGCGCTGGAGCAGTGGCCGCGAGCCGGCATTCCCGACAAACCCGGCGCCTGGCTGATGGCGACGGCAAAGCACCGCGCCATCGACCGGTTCCGCCGTGCCAAGCTCGCCCGGCGCAAACACGAGGAGCTTGGCCGCGAGATCGAAGCCGAGGGGGAGGGCACGACGCCCGATCTCGATGCAGCCCTCGACGACGATATCGGCGACGATCTGTTGCGGCTGGTGTTCACCGCGTGTCATCCGGTGCTTTCGACGGAGGCGCGCGTTGCGCTCACGTTGCGGCTGATCGGCGGGCTCACGACGGAAGAGATCGCGCGCGCCTTCCTGGTGCCCGAGCCGACGATTGCCCAGCGCATCGTGCGGGCGAAGCGAACGCTGGCTGAGAAACAGGTGCCGTTCGAGGTGCCGCATGGCGCCGAGCGCTCGGAGCGGCTCGCATCCGTGCTCGAGGTCATCTACCTCGTCTTCAACGAGGGCTATACGGCAACCGCCGGCAGCGACTGGATGCGGCCGCAGCTGTGCGAGGATGCGCTGCGCCTGGGGCGCATCCTGGCCGGCATTGCGGACGCCGAGCCGGAGGTGCATGGCCTCGTCGCGCTGATGGAAATCCAGGCCTCTCGGCTGGGTGCGCGCAAGAGCCCCTCCGGCGAGCCGATCCTTCTGCTCGACCAGAACCGGGCGCGCTGGGACCAGCTGCTGATCCGGCGCGGGCTGGCGGCCCTGGCGCGCGCCGAAGGGCTGGCAACCTCCGGCGGCGCGCGACTTGGCCCCTATGCGCTGCAGGGCGCCATCGCGGCCTGCCACGCGCGTGCGCGTAAGCCGGAGGATACGGACTGGGCGCGCATCGTCGGGCTGTACGGCGCGCTGGCCGAGATCACGCCGTCGCCGGTGGTGGAGCTCAATCGCGCGGTGGCGCTGTCGATGCTGATGGGCCCGGCGGCCGGACTCGAGATCATCGACGGCCTGGCGAAGGAGCCAGCCCTGAAAGCCTACCACCTGCTGCCGAGCGTGCGCGGCGACCTGCTGGCCAAGCTGGGGCGGCACGAAGAGGCTGGAGAAGAATTCAGGCGGGCCGCCGCGCTGACGGAGAACGTCAGGGAGCGCGATCTGCTGCTCGCGCGGGCTGCGGCAGCGGCGGCGAACGCATAGTCAGTTCACGCCGACGGCCTTGCTCATGGTGGCGCCGATCTCAGCGTTGATGACGAGGTCGGCCGTATCGTCCAGGTCCGTGGGGTCGCGATTGACGATGACGAGGCGCGCACCGTTGCGCTTGGCAATGAGGGGAAACCCCGCAGCCGGATAGACCACCAGCGAGCTGCCGAGCACGATGAAGAGATCGGCCTCGGCGGTCACCTGATGCGCGCGCAGCATCTCATCCTCGGGCATCGCCTGGCCGAAGGAGATGGTGGCCGTCTTGATGTGCCCGCCACAATCCGCGCAGACGGGCAGACGCTCGCCATCCGAGAAGATCTCGCGCACCCAGGCCAGCTCGTAGCGGCGGCGGCAGTCGAGGCAGGTGGCATACGTTGTATTGCCGTGCAGCTCGATGACCTTGCCGGCCGGGATGCCCGAGGCTTGGTGCAGGCCGTCGATGTTCTGGGTGATGACGGCGGGCATCTTGCCTTCCGCGACAAGGCGGGCGAGGGCGCGATGACCGGCATTGGGCGTGGCCGACGCGACCGTGTCGTGTGTCGCGAACTTGCGGCGCCATGTCTCCCGGCGGGCTTCCTCCGAGCGCATGAAGTCGCCGAAGTCGATGGGCTTGAACTTGGTCCAGATGCCACCCGGCGAACGGAAGTCGGGGATGCCGGATTCCGTGGAGATGCCGGCGCCTGTGAAGGCAACGACAGTCTCCGCTTCGCCGATCAGGCGCCTTAGCTCGTCGACTTTCGACACGCACACTATTCCCTGGGCTGCTTGCCGGGCTCGCCGCCGCGCCAGTGCGCCACGGCCTCCTCCAAGGTTGCAGCATAGCGCACATGCGGCTCACGGAGACCAGCCGTTACCAGCGCCTGCCGCACGCGTCCGCTGGCACCGGCGAAATACACGCGCGTGCCGCCATCCTCCAGCTTGTGCACGAAGCCTTCGAGCGTGTTCGTTGCCGTGCTGTCGACGAGGGGCACATTGGTGAAATCGAGGATGAAGACCTTGGGCCGTTGACCGATGCGGTCGAGCACGGAGCTGACTGCGGCTGCGGCCCCGAAGAAGAACGCGCCGGAGATGCGATAGACCTGGATGTCGCCGCCATCCATGCCGGGCGCGTAGGTGGGGCTGGCGTCGCCCAGCTTGTCCGCCTCGTCCTCGGCCACCAGCCGGCCGCCGGTCTGCACCTCGACGGCCTCCGCCATGCGGTGCAGGAACATGAAGGCGCTGAGCGTGACGCCCACGGCGATGGCGATCATCAGATCCGCAAAAATGGTGAGCAGGAACGTCGCCAGCAGGACAGCGGCGTCGCCCCAGGACGCCCGCAGCAGGCGCACGAACTCTCGCTTCTCGGCCATGTTCCAGGCCACGAACGCGAGGACCGCACCGAGACTCACCAGAGGGATATAGGCAACGAGCGGTGCAAACAGCAGCATGAACAGCAGCACATAGAGCGCGTGCAGCATCCCGGAAACGGGACCGCGGGCGCCGGCCCGAATGTTGGTCGCGGTGCGGGCGATGGTGCCGGTGACGCACATGCCGCCGAAGGCGACGGCGCCGATATTGGCGGCGCCCTGGGCCACCAGCTCGCAGTTGGACCGGTGCCGGCGACCGGTCATGCCATCGGCGACCACCGCCGACAAGAGCGACTCGATGGAGCCCAGCAGCGCGATGGCAATGGCGTCGGGCAACACCGCCTGCATCCTGGCAAGATCGAAGGCAGGCAGCGCCGGCGCAGGCAGCATGCTCGGTATGCCGCCGAAGCGCGTGCCGATGGTGGCGACGTCGAGCTGCACCCCGAAAGCGAGAAGCGAAACGGCGCCGACGGAGATCAGGAAACCCGGCCACCTGGGGCGCCACTGCCTGAGCCCGAGGATGATGCCTGCGGCCAGGATGGAGAGCGCGATCGCAGTGGGGTTGATGGACCGAATGTTGGCCCATATGGCGGCCAGCTTCGGAAGCAGCGCCGCGGGCTCATGCGTCATGTCGAGGCCCAGCAGCTCGCGCACCTGGCTGGCGAAGATGATGACGGCGATGCCGGCGGTGAACCCGACGATCACGGGAAAAGGGATGTACTTGATGAAGGTGCCGAGCCGCAGGAAGCCGATGGCGATCATCATCGCGCCCGCCATCATGGTGGCGAGCACGAGACCGTCGTAGCCGTGCCGCTCGACGACGGCGGCAATCAGCACGATGAAGGCGCCCGCAGGCCCACCGATCTGGTAGCGGCTGCCGCCCAGCGCGGACACGAGAAAACCGCCGACGATGGCGGCGTAAAGCCCAGCCGCAGGGGGCAGCCCGGAGCCGATGGCGATCGCCATCGACAGCGGCAGGGCGACAATGGCAACCGTCAGGCCGGCGGCGGCATCTGCGCGCAGCCCGGCCCAGCCGTAGCCTTCGCGCAGGATGGTGACGAGCTTGGGCGTGAAAAGCTCGGCAAACGTCGGTCTAGGCGGCCGCACGGACTGAAGCGTGGTGTCCATGACAGGCCTTCCAGGTCGTAGCAAACGAGTGAGTGTCGCCGCTCGGCGCCCGCCTCGCAAGGCGGTCAAGCGTCGCCATCAACCGCGTTGTCCGGACCCGGTGGCCCGCGCTCGGAAGGCTAGCCGGGGCGCTTTGGGATGACGAGACCGCGCTGCACTGCGGGCCGCGAGAGGGCACGATCGAGCCAGCCCGGCACGTGCTTCAGCGTGTCGAACTCTACGATCTCGCGGGCGCCGTAGAAGCCGATCAAATTGCGCACCCAGCCCAACATGGAGATGTCGGCGATGGTGTAGTCGTCGCCCATCACCCACTGTCGGCCGTCGAGGCGCGCATCGAGCACGCCGAGCAGGCGCTTGACCTCGTCGCGATAGCGCTCCAGCGGACGCTTGTCGGGAATGTCCTTGCCGGCGAACTTGTGGAAGAAGCCGAGCTGCCCGAACATCGGGCCGATGAAGGCCATCTGGAAGAACACCCACTGGACGGTCTCGTAGCGGCGCGCCGGATCAGCGGGCACCAGCTTGCCGGTCTTGTCCGAGAGATAGAGCAGGATGGCGCCCGACTCGAACAGGCCGAGCGGCTTGCCGCCGGGGCCGTCGGGATCGATGATGGCGGGGATCTTGCCGTTGGGGTTGAGCGAGAGGAATTCGGGTGTCCAGCTCTCGTTCTTGCCAATGTCGATGGCGTGCGGCTCGTAAGGCAGCCCCAGCTCCTCCAGGGCGATCGACACCTTCACGCCGTTAGGGGTCGGCAGCGAGTAGAGTTGTATGCGGTCAGGATGCTGCGCGGGCCACCGCTTGGTGATCGGGAAAGCTGATAGGTCCGGCATGCCCTCATCCTTGTCATATGGTCACAGACCCGGAGATAGGCGCTAGCCTGGATCAGGCAACCATGCCTGTGTGCAGAGGTCGCATGCCTATTCGCCGGGGCTGAGGGCGGCAAGGGAGGAACACGTGGACAATTTTGCGGGCAGGCTCGCCGTGGTGACCGGCGGCGGCACAGGCATGGGCCGCGAGCTGGTCCGGCAGCTTGCGGCGGAAGGCTGCCATGTCGCCATGTGCGACGTCTGTGCCGGCGCGATGTCCGAAACCAGGTCGCTCTGCGCAGAGGACGCCGCCAGGAACAAGGTGCGCGTGACGACGCATGTCGCGGATGTCTCCGAAGAGGCACAGGTCGTCAGGTTCCGCGATGAGGTGTGCGCGCAGCACACGACGGCGTCGATCAATCTCCTGTTCAACAACGCGGGCATCGGCGGTGGCGGAAGCCTGTTCGCCAACACCCGTTCGGAATGGGAGAGGACCTTCAACGTGTGCTGGGGCGGTGTCTATCTGTGCACGCGCACTTTCCTGCCGCTGCTTGTGAAGGCCGATGCGGGCCACATCGTCAACACGAGCAGCGTCAACGGCTTCTGGGCCTCGCTAGGCCCGAAGGTGTCGCACACCGCCTATGCGGCGGCGAAGTTCGCCGTGAAGGGGTTCACCGAGGCGCTGGTCACAGATTTGAGGCTGCACGCGCCGCACGTGAAATGCTCGGTGGTGATGCCGGGGCACATCGGCACCTCGATCGTATCGAACTCGCGCAAGATTCAGTTCGCGACCGAAAGCAACAGCATGAGCGCGACGGAGCTTGCGCAGTTGCGGCTCCGCCTTGCCGCCGGCGGCCGCGACATGTCCCAGGTTTCAGACGCCGACCTGCAGGCCCTGATGGACACACGCGCGCGCAAGTTTCTGGAGGAGGCGCCGACGACGGCGGCTGAGGCCGCGAAAGTGATCCTCGACGGCGTGAAGGCTGGCCGCTGGCGCATCCTGGTCGGCAGCGACGCGCACCAGCTCGACGAGATGGTGCGGACGGCCCCCGAACAGGCTTACGAGACCGACTTCTACGATCGCTTCGTGGCGGTCGCGGGTTGGCGCCTGGGGCACTAGCCGTCGGCGTGCCCTACTCGATTTGCAGTCCCGCGGCCTTGATCGGGCCTTCCCAGCGCTGCACCTCGTCGGCGACAAACTTGGCCAGGTACTCGGGGCTGCGGCGCTCTTTCGCCACGCCCGTCACGCCGACCTCCAGCATCCGCTGTTTGATGGCCGGCGTATCCATGGCCGCGTGCGCAACCTGGTTGAGCTTGTCGACGACGGCCTTCGGCGCGCCCTTGGGAAGGAAGAAGGCCGTCCACGAGATCACCTCGAAATCCTTGAGGCCCTGCTCGTGCGCGGTAGGGATCTCCGGCATCACGGCGGAGCGCTCCGACGAGAGCACGGCAAGGCCCTTGACCTGCTTGCCGGCAATCAGCGGTACCGCCGCGCCGAGATTGCCGCACAGGTAGTCGATCTGGCCGCCGATCAGGTCGTTGGCGGCCGGAGCCGAGCCGCGGTAGGGCACGTGCGCGATGGTCACCCCGACCTTGGCGTTGAGCAGCGAGCACGCCAGGTGCGTCGTCGAACCGACGCCGGCAGAGCCGTACTGCATTTTGGCGCCGTTCGATTTCAGCAAGGCGATGAACTCAGGCAGCGAGTCCACGGGCAGGGTCTTGCGCACCTCCAGCACCATCGGCTGCTCGGAGAACAAGGCCACGTGTGTGAAGTCGTTGACCGCGTCGTAGCGGCGCGTCTTGTAGATGGTCTGGTTGTAGGCATGCGTGCCGACCGAGCCGAGCAGCACGGTGTAGCCATCCGGCGCAGCGGCCATGACGCGCTTGACGCCGACGATGCCGCCGGCGCCGGTAGCGTTCTCGATCACGACGGACTGGCCGAGCAGCTCGCCCATGCGCACGCCGACGATGCGGCCGACCACGTCGAAACTGCCACCGGCGGCGAACGGCACGACGATGGTGACGGGGCGCGACGGGTAATCCTGCGCCACGGCCATGCCCGGCACGAGGGCGGCGAGGACGGCAACGATCTTGGCAAGGGCAGTCGGCTGCATGGCGATACCTCCCGTATGTCCGCCCGGTTTTGTCCTGGGCCATGTTCTACAGTCAGAATGTGCCGGAGGCTTAGGCCGGTCCGGCGGCCGGCGAGACCCTATTCGTTGCTTTGCTCGAGCTGCTTCTGTCGCCACCAGGCGGCAGAGCCGAAGGGAATCTGCTCCGACAGTCGCTCGTAGTACTGGGTCTCGTCGAAGGTGTCCTTGTGCCGCTGCCGCTCGGCGATGACCGAGGGTGACTTGCCGGCGCGGCTCACAGCATCGCTGGGCTTCTTCCTGGCCTCTGCGGCAGATAGGTCCGGCACGACCGCAATGGCGAGAGCCGAGGCGGCGGCGAGCGCAAGCACCCTCATGTGCAACCCCCGGGAACGGACAATCAGGCCCAAGGATGCCAGAACGCGCAAGGCGGCGCCACGGCTCCGAGCATCACCAACCTGTGGAGGCGGCAGCACACTCGGGCCCGGATGCACAAAAGACGCGCCGCCCGGCCAAAGCGCGCATTGCCGGGCCAAGCCGGGCAAGACTAGCTTGCGCGCATGAGCGAACGCACCGGCGCCCGCACGGCGCCTACCACAGGCTATTGGCAATCCCTGCTCGACGGCTGGCCCGGCGGGGCTCCGCCAGCGCCGCCCTTTCGGCTCGGCTATCCGGTGCGTCTGCCGGACGGCCGCGTGCTGATGCTGCCGCTGCGGCGGCTGCCCGAGGGCGGTCGTGCGGTGGCCTCGCTGATCGCCAACCAGGCCTCCTTCGAGGTGGTCTCGGCGCTGGCGGACCACATGGCGGACCTGGCGTGGTCGACGGAGGCCGAGATCGTGATCGGCATGCCGACGCTGGGCCTGACATTTGCGCCGCTGGTGGCAGAGCGCCTCGGCCACGCGCGCTATGTCCCGCTCGGGTACTCGCGCAAGTTCTGGTACGACGATGCGCTGTCGGAGCCGATCTTCTCCATCACCAGCCCGGGCGGCGAGAAGCGGCTCTATCTCGACCCCAACGCGGTGCCGCTGCTGGAAGGCCGGCGCGTGTGCATGGTGGACGATGCGGTGTCGACGGGATCGTCCGTGCTGGCGGGCCAGCGGCTGCTGGCGCGGCTCGGGATCGAGCTTGCCGCCGTGGTGGTGGCGATGAAGCAGACGACACGCTGGCAGCAGCCGGTGGGCGACGTGAGCCCCGCGCTGCGCGACTCGGTGCGGGCCGTGTTCGGGTGCCCGCTGTTCGAGGAGGAAGGCGACGGCTGGGTGCCCGTTGCGGGCACGCTTCCGGCTGTGCCTTAGCCGCCGAATGCGGGTCGACGCGGGGCAGCGTGTGTAGGATCATGCGGGCACGATCACCGAGACCAGCACGGAGGCCGGACCGATGGCCAACTACGTTCCAAGTCCGCATGACTGGGTGCGCGAGCAGGTGGAGCTGTACGAGAGCAGCGGCGGCACCAAGGGCACGACGCTGCGCGACACGGGACTGCCCGTAATCCTCGTCACGCACACCGGCAACAAAACCGGCGCCATCCGCAAGACGCCGCTGATGCGCGTGAAGGACGGCGCGCGCTACGTGCTGGTCGGCTCGCAGGGCGGCCGGCCGAAGGACCCGGAATGGGTGCCCAACCTGCGCGCCAACCCCAACATCGAGCTGCGCGACGAGACGGTGGTGCGCCCGATGCGCGTGCACGAGGTGACGGACGCCGCTGAGCGCGCGCGGCTGTGGGCGCTGGCGGTCGCCGCCTTCCCGCCCTACGCCGAGTATCAGACGCGCACCACCCGGGTCATTCCGGTGTTCGTGGCAGAGGCGTGAGAAAGTGCGAGACGCAGGCGTTTGTCAGCGCGGGAAGGAGTTGAAGGGGTGAGATCCATGAAGGTAGCAATCGTCACGGCGGGCGGCAGTGGCATGGGCGCGGCCGCGGCGCGGCGGCTGGCGGAGGACGGGCACAAGGTTGCGATCCTCTCCTCGTCCGGCAAGGGCGAGGCGCTGGCCAAGGAGTTGGGCGGCCTCGGCGTGACGGGCTCCAACCAGTCGAGCGACGACCTCAAGCGGCTGGTGGACCGGACGATGGAGGCCTGGGGGCGCATCGACGTGCTGGTGAACAGCGCGGGCCACGGGCCGCGCGACGAGATCCTGAAGATCACCGACGCGCAGTGGCACACCGGCATGGACGTCTACCTGATGAACGTGATCCGCCCGACGCGGCTGGTGGCGCCGGTGATGGCGCAGCAGAAAGGCGGGGCGATCATCAACATCTCGACCGCCTGGGTCAACGAGCCGAGCCCGATGTTTCCCACCTCGGCCGTGTTCCGCGCCGGGCTGATGGCGTTCACGAAGCTGTTCGCCGACCAGTATGCGGCCGACAACGTGCGCATGAACAACGTGCTGCCCGGCTGGATCGACAGCCTGCCGGCGACGGAAGAGCGCCGCACGTCGGTGCCGATGGGACGCTACGGCCGCAGCGAGGAGATCGCCGCCACCATCGCGTTTCTCGCCTCGCCCGGCGCGGGCTACATCACCGGGCAGAACCTGCGTGTGGACGGCGGGTTGATGCGGTCGGTGTGACTATCGCGATCAAGCTCAATCCGCGCCGGTGAGTGCCTTGCCGTTGACGCGCGTTTCGTCGGCGAGATTGTCGACGGTCACGTGCGTGTCGTACCACGTGAGCCGCGGCCGGGCTCCGAAGCGCTCCGTCAGCTCTGCAATCCGGGCCTGCGTAAACCAGGCTTCTGCGGCCGCGCGGTTGTCCCAGAGGTAGACGCCACCGGTGCCGGCGTCGCCATTGATGTAATCCTTGCGGATGAGGCCCTTCGCGGCGAGGTTGCGATAGATCGGGGCGGTCGACGTGCCACCCTTCACGGCTTGCTCTTCGGTGCGCTTCGGCAGGTCGAACTGAACGATGACGATACAGTTGCCCATGGCTGGCTCCTCCGTAGGAGGCCATCATAGGAGCGGGCGGTGCGCATGGCGAGCCCGGCACAGCCCGATTGCAAAGCTCGAGGACGAGAGCGTGCCTCAGGCGGCGGACCAGACGGCCAGCTCGTAGCCATCGGGGTCGAGGAAGTGGAAGCGGCGGCCGCCGGGGAAGGCGAAGGCCGGCTTGACGATGCGCGCGCCGGCGTCCTCGAGCCGCCGCTGCGTCGCTTCCAGATCGTCGGCGTAGAGGATCACGAGCGGGCCGCCGGGCTTGGGATCGCCCTTGGCGAGGCCGCCGGTGAGACGACCATCGGTGAACTCGCAGTAGGCAGGGCCATAGTCGGTGAAGGTCCAACCGAAGGCCTTGCCGTAGAAGTCGCGCGCGCGGGCGATGTCGGTGACGGCGAACTCGATGTTGTCGATGCGGCGATCGTTACCGGCGGTGCCCATGGCGCGTATCCTCATGACGTCTTGCCGGCCTCCACGTAGCGCGACGGGGCCGAGGATGGCCAGCCCTCTTGCTCCCGGCGGATCGCGCGGGCGGACCCATGCGCAAGCGTCTCCACGCTTTGGCCAAGGCCGAAGCGTGGAGGTTTTCACATCAGCATGACGCTATGAACGCGCAGCCGCTACTTGGCGACGACAGCACTGTCGGCCCGGTTTCCACCGCCCGACGCATGGTGCCCCGACCGCGGTTCGTTGTTGCGGGGGCCGCCGTGCTTCTGGCCGCGATGCGGCCTCCGGCGACGGGCCGGGCGGTCGCGATCATGCGTGCCGCCGCTCCGTCCTGCATGCGTATCGGCTTTCTGTCCGCCGCGGGCGCTGCGATCCTGTCCGTCACGCGCACCACGGCCCTGACCGTCGCGGGCGCCACGGTCCTGGCTGTCACGCCCTCCGGCCTGCTGATCGCCGCGGAAACCGCGATCCCGGCCGTCACGCGCACCACGGCCCTGCCCGTCGCGGGTGCCACGGTCCTGGCTGTCACGCCCTCCGGCCTGCTGTTCGCCGCGGAAACCGCGATCCCAGCCGTCACGCGCTCCACGGCCCTGTCCACCGCGACCACCGCGGTTGCGGCCGTGCGAATTGTTTCTTTTGTCGCGCGCACCGGGGCTGGCGTGCAGCGGCGCGGCGTCGGGCGCAGAACGGCGGTCCTCGGTCGGGATCGTCTGCCGCGTGAGACGCTCGATGTCACGCAACTGGCCACGCTCTTCCGCGTCGCACAGTGAGATGGCAATACCTTGGGCGCCGGCTCGGGCCGTGCGTCCGATACGGTGCACGTAGCTTTCCGGTACGTCGGGCAGCTCGAAGTTCACCACATGCGTCACCTGATCGATGTCGATGCCGCGGGCGGCGATGTCGGTCGCGACCAGGACTCGCGTCTTGGAGGCGCGGAACGAGGCCAGCGCATGCTCGCGCTGCGACTGGCTCTTGTTGCCGTGGATCGCGGCCGCATTGATGCCGGCCTCCACCAGATGGCGGGCAACCCTGTCGGCGCCGCGCTTGGTGCGCGTGAACACCAGGGTGCGCGTCATGTCGGGATCGGCCAGCAACTCGACGAGCAGGTTGCGCTTGTTCCCGGCTTCGACGTGCAGCACGCGCTGCTCGACACGCTCCACGGTGGTGGCAGCGGGTGCGACCGAGACGCGTGCGGGGTCGCGCAGCAGCTCCTCGGCGAGCTTGCCGATCTCGGGCGGCATGGTGGCCGAGAAGAACAGGTTCTGCCGGTTCTTGGTGAGGTGCGCCACGATGCGGCGGATCGAGGGCAGGAAGCCCAGATCGAGCATCTGGTCGGCCTCGTCGAGGACGAAGATTTCGGTGCCCGAGAGGTCTAGGCTGCGGCCCTTGAGATGATCCAGCAGGCGGCCGGGCGTCGCGACCAGCACGTCGACGCCGCGCGCCAGGGTCTTGACCTGGGGCACGTGGCCGACGCCGCCGAATACGACGGCGACGGTGAGGCCGACATGACGGCCATAGTTGCGGAAGCTGTCCGCGATCTGGGTTGCAAGCTCGCGCGTCGGCGACAGCACCAGCACGCGGCAGCCCTTGTGCATGGCACTGCGCCTGTTGGCGGTGAGCCGGTGGATGATCGGCAGTGCGAAGGCTGCCGTCTTGCCGGTGCCGGTCTGGGCGATGCCGAGCAGGTCACGGCCCGTCATGACGGTCGGGATGGCCTTTGCCTGGATGGGCGTCGGCGTCACATAGCCCTCGCCCTGAAGCGCCTTGAGGATCGGCGCAGAAAGGCCGAGGTCGGTAAAATTGGTCAATGTACGTTCTTTCATGCAGCCGCGCGTTCGGCTGCGCCGACACCATGTCGGAACGCAGGCCGGGCGGCCTTTGCCTTGAGACACCCCGCGTGTCCTGGGTTGTCGGGTGAGATTATGGGGGCGCTCAACAGGAGAACACGTTGGACCGGAAGGTCCGGGAAGTGCCCGTCACGCGGCTGGAGCGCCACAAATCGCTCATCGAGCGATGGCGGCTTGTGTCACGAGTGGCCTCGCAAGTCAATGCGATGCATTGGCAGCCTGCGCTGACCTGCGCCGGGACGGGCTGAAAGCCCGCCCAGCTGCAGATGCATCCATCACCGCGTGGCTTCGATGATGAGGTTGAACGGCGTCTCCGCGACCTGGCGCACCGTCCCGAGCCCGGCCGCCTTGAGAACGGCTTCGAGCTGCCGCGGCCCGGCCTGGGCGCCGAGCACGTGGGTGCCCTTCTCCGAGATGGCGTGCGCGCAGCACATGGTCGCCGAGGCGGAGTAGTAGAGCCGGCCGATGGGATTGATGTTCTCCTCCACCCGGTCGCGCGCGAACGGCTCCACCAGCATGACCGTGCCGTCGTTGGCGAGCGCGCCCGCCGCGTGCCGCACGGCATCGACCGGCCGGCCCATGTCGTGCAGCGAGTCGAAGAAGCAGATCAAATCGTAGCCGCGGCCGGCGTAGGTGTCGGCCTTGGCGACCTCGAACGTCACGCGATCCGAGACGCCGGCCTTGTCCGCCACCCTGCGCGCGGTCGCGACCGAGTCCTCGTGCACGTCGAAGCCCCAGAAGCGGCTTTCGGGATAGGCTTGCGCCATGAGCACGGTCGAATGGCCGTGTCCGCAGCCGACGTCGGCGACGGCGGCGCCCTTGGCGAGCTTGGCCGTCACGCCGGTCAAGGCCGGCAGCCATTCCTTCACGAGGTTCGCGACGTAGCCGTTGCGGTAGATGCCGGCGATGCCGCAAAAGAGCTGCTCGCTGTGCTCACTCCAGCTCAAGCCCTTGCCGGTCTTGAAGGCTTCGAGCGACTTGGCCTCATCGGCCCACATGGACGAGACCACCTTCCAGCCGTGGGCCAGAAACACGGGGCTCGTATCGTCGGCGAGGATGGCTGCCTGCTCCGGTGACAGCTCATAGGTGGCCGACGTCGCGTGATAGTCGACATAACCGCCGGTGACCTGCGAGTTCAGCCACTCGCGCACGTAGCGCTCGGCACATCCCGACCGCTTGGCGACTTCCTGCGAACTCAAAGGCCCCGCACCTGCCATCGCCTTGTAGAGGCCGAGCTTGTCGCCCATGCTCACCATCACCCCGCCGTAACCGGCGGAGACGTCGCTGAACAGGCGGCCGAACAGCGCTTCAAGCTTTTGCTCATTGATCATCGTCATGACTGTTTCTCCGTGTGTGTTGCGTCACGCACCCATGTGCGTGCGGTTCCAGTGAAGGTGGGCCAGCGACAGCCAGGTATGGCGCAGGCTGTGCGCGGCGAGGCCCTCAACCGTTGCGCGGTCGAAGCCGATGTCTGCGAGCAGGCGGTCGTCGAGGGCCGCAAGCTCGCGGTAGGCTCGGCGCATGGCGCAGGCCGTGACGACGGAGGCGAAGGCTCCGGCAGCACGGGCGGCAAGGCGCCTCACCGACCCCGGCATCACGGGCAGGACGGCGCCTCTCATTGCCTTGGAGGCTGGATTGGCTTTACTCATGATCGTCTGTCCTCGTTGGCCGGCACCCATGCGCCGGAGTCGAGGGGAGACATGCCTGCCCGCCGACGCGTTGGTGAGTGCGAAACCGGCCAGCGGCGGTTCATTTGTGCCAGGAGAGCGTGAATGTCCGGCCAGCCTCGGCCGCTGCACGTGAGCATCGTCGCGATCCCCGATGCGGTGGTCTCGACGCTGATGGGGATATTCGATGTGCTCGGCTGCTTCCGCATGATGGCGGGCAGCGATCCGGCCATCCCGAGCGAACCGCCCTTCACGCTCGAGATCGTGTCCACCGCGCAGGGCAGCGTGCGGCTGGCAAGCGGCGTGCCCGTGAACGCGCGCCGCGCCGTGGCCGAGGTCGAGGAAACGGACATCATCATCGTGCCTTCGGTGCTGCTGGAGGCGGAGGGCTGGAAAACCGGCCGCTATCCGGAGCTGGTGGACTGGACCGCGCGCATGCACGCACGCGGCGCGCTGCTGTGCTCCGCCTGCTCGGGCGTGTTCCTGCTGGCTGAGACCGGCCTGTTCGACGGCCAGCCGACGACCGTGCACTGGGGCTACGCGCACGAATTCGCAAAGACGTTCCCGAGCGTGCCCTTGCAGCCGGAGCGCGTGCTGGTCGTGTCGGGCGCGCGCGAGCAGCTCATCACGTCGGGCGCGTCGATGACCTGGCACGACCTCGTGCTCTATCTCATTGCGCGGCACGTGGGCGCGACGGCGGCGCAGGCCATCGCGCGCAGCTTCGCCTTGCAGTGGCATCACGATGGGCTGGCGCCCTACATCGTGTTCCAGGGTCGCACGGACCACGGCGACGCCGCGGTGGTGGATGCGCAATCGTGGCTGGCGACGCACTTCTCCGTCGCCAGCCCGGTCGAGGAAATGGTGAAGCGCTCCGGACTCGCCGAGCGCACGTTCAAGCGGCGCTTCACGGAGGCGACCGGGCTGGCGCCGATCGACTACGTGCAGCGGCTGCGCATCGAGGATGCCAAGCGGCGGCTGGAACGCACGGAAGCATCTGCCGACGAGATCAGCTGGCAGGTCGGCTACGAGGATCCCGCCTACTTCCGGCGGCTGTTCAAACGGACAACGGGCATGACCCCCGGCGCCTATCGCAAGCGGTTCCAGGTGCCGGCGTTTGCCAAGGCGAGCGGTGCTTGAGCGATGAAACTGCTGAAAGGATGTGGCGCATGAGCGGACATATCGACCCGACCAAGGAGACGTTCGCAGCCTTTCGCGGCAACGACCGGCCGGGCCCGATCCACATGCTGAATCTGGTGCGCTTCCGCGATCGCGCCGCCTACCCCGATGGACGGCAGGCGACCGGCGCCGAGGCCTACGCCGCCTACGGGCGCGAGAGCTATCCCGTGTTCTCCCATCTCGGCGGCCGCATCGTCTGGAGGGGCCGGTTCGAGCTGATGTTGATCGGGCCCGGCGAGGAGGAATGGGACGAATGCTTCATCGCCGAATATCCCTCTGTCGCCGCCTTCGTGGAAATGATCCGCGATCCGGTCTATCGCGAGGCGGTCAAGCATCGCCAGGCCGCCGTGCTGGATTCGCGGCTGATCCGCCTCGATCCCGCCGAGACCGGAACCGGCTTCGGCAGCACCGGCTGACGCAGGTCAACTCCAAGCTCCCTTGAGTGTCAGGACGAAGCCCGACAGCAAGAGCAGGCCCGTGACGATCCGGTTGAACTGGGCGAGATCGAGCCTTTTGTAGAAGGCAAATCCGATGCGGGCGCCAAGCAGGGCGGGGATGACGAAGACGAGATCGGCGATATTTGCCGTTGTCTTCGGGCTCATCGTCGCGAGCAACGCGAGCGCGGCAAGCTGCATCACCAGAATGTAGGGCTGGTAGATGGCGCGCTGCTGCTGCTTGTCGAGACCCAGGCCGCTGCACCAGATGGTGACGAGTGCTGCCGGAAATGCGGCCGTCGGCCCGGTGATGCCGCCGGCGGCACCGGCCACGATGCGTCCGAGCACGCTGTCGGTCTTGAAATGCAGCGGCTTGCGAACCAGCATGTAGGTGCCATAGGCCACGAGCAAGATGCCCAGCGCCATTGCGTGCATCCATAGCGGCGTCGTGAGGAGCAGGACCACGCCGAGCGGCATGACCGCGAAGCCGCCGGCGAGGTAGGGGACGATCGCGCGCAGCGAGATCGACTGCCTCAGTTGCCAGACGCAATAGGACTGCAACGCAGCGGAGGCGATCAGCATGATCTGCACAGCCTCCAGCGCATTGCCCGCAATGAAGATCAGCGGCGGACCTGCCAGCGTCGAGAACGCGAACCCGGCGATGCTGGACAGGCTGCTTGCCAGCAGCACGATCAGCAACAGGAGCCAGAGGCTGCGATGGTTGCCCAAGCCCGGCAGGACGATGGCAACAGCAAATGCCGAAAGCGCGAGGATACCCAGGGCCAGCGCACCGAGATGCGCGTCGCGTTTGCCTCGAGCGGCTGAGCACTTGCGAGTCCTGCCGGACGCAGAAGGAGTGCTGCGGTCCGCCTCGAGGCGCGCCGTTATTTCTTCATAGAGGGCTTTCTCCAGGCCCGTCGCGTCGTCTCGCGCGACCGGAAGGGCTGAGGCGGTCATGGCACCCCCTCCACCTGCGAGACGCTGAGTGGCACGGGCGCGGGCGTCTCAAGGCGCGGGCCGGGACCTCCGTGGCCGGCTGTCTCCCCGGCGCGCACAACGGCGAGCTGCTGTTGCTCTCGCGGCGCATGGCATACGGCTCCGGCCCCATCGCCTGTGAGAAGGTGCCAGGTGCAGCCCTCACCCGAAGACCCTATTGGGTCTGTCGAGCGGACCTGCTGAGCTGCACCGGAACCGGCCAGCGCTAGGGTGAAGGCAACTGCGGCGAGGAGTGGTTGGCATCGCGTCACGGCGCAATCTCCTGCATCTCATGCTTCGGAGACCTGACTTGACCCTACCGGCGTGACCTGGCCCTGCGACGGGGCGTGATTTGAGCGTGACTCCTGCTGGCCGCAGCGGGAAAAATTGCAGAAGCGCCCGGATTCACTGCGCTGGGTCGGCAGACGGACGCGAGGGCGCCGTGGCGATGCGGGCTAGTTGCCCCACAGGCCGTACTTGTCCCAATCCTTCTTCGGGATCTCGGGGCCGAGCTTGTAGGTGAAGGTGCGGGCCTGCATGTAGTCGGGCGTGAGCTGGCAGGCGAAGGAAAGGGCGTACCAATGCCCGTCGGCGCGCACGCCGCCGCCCTTGGCCGTGAGCTGCGTGCCCTCAAGAACCGAGCGGCTGAAGACGAGCGTGGTCATGCGGTCGGCGCGGCGCAGCGGCGTCTCGCGGCGGATGACCTCCAGGCCTTTATAGATGCAGGCCTGGTGCGATCTCTCCTCGGGACCGAGCTTGCGCAGCGCCTGCTCGATGGACGCGGCGGCCACCGTGCCGGCCGATACAGCCAGGAGCATCAGAGCCAGCGGTGCGTTGCGCATGTCGACGAGCTCACTTTCGCAGACGTCGCGGCACGACCTTCCACACCTGGAGGTCGGCCATGACCTTTACTGTCACCGCAAGGACCAGCACGCAAAGAGCTACCTTCGACACCGTCCCCATCGTCCCCTCGATCAATAGGCTATGGACCACACTTCCTGCGACGATCACCACCGCAAGGCAGATATGAGCGATGCGCCATGTTCTCGGTCCCACCCGCGATCGTTGGCGGAGTACGGCCAGAAGCGCGGTCGCGAAGATGGCCCACATGGCGATCACGCCCCAGGGGGCGAACGGCGTCGGCGATGTGAAGAGCAGGGCATCGATCACGTCCGGAGGACTGGTGATCCAAAGGCCCCCAACGTGGAGGACCACCGCCGCGACCAGCCCGCCGCCGATCCAGCGATGTGCGCGCCGCGCGCGATGAGCGGACAGCCCCGGTAGATATCCGCCGATCAGCGCCGGCTGAACGAGCAGCAAGCCGAGCGCGACAACGCCGGCAAAGCAGGCCGCGATGTAGACCGGATCGCGCCATGCAAGCAGCGGGCTCACCGCTGCGGCGGCGAGCGGCACGCCAATCGCGGCTGCAAGAGCGGCCCAGATCAGGGTCGCCCTGGCTGATCGCATCCCCTTCGTCCCCAACTCGGCTACGCCGGCTGAAGCACGAAGTGCGCCTCGAGGCTGGTTTCTTTTGCGCTGCGCATCAGGGGGCGCAGGAACACGGTTTTGAAGTCGCCGCTGTCATAGGCGAGGTGACCATGCGGCTGGCCAAAGGCGGGAACGATTTGCGGCATCTCGAGGCGGAACACCCCGTTTGCGTCCGTGAGCGTGGCGCCATGACTGTGCGCGTCGCGCTCGTGCCCTTCGGTCGTGTGTGCCCAGATCTGGATGCGCTGCCCTGCAAGCGGAGCTCCGTCGCCGGCGCGGCGCACGGTGCCCGACATCCAGAAGCCCCCGCGACCGATACGCTGAACGATCGGGGCGCCTCGCAAATAGTTGTTGGACCCGCCCGACATCGATGGCGTCGGGGCGAGACCTTGCGCGCGGGCGGGCGACAAGGCGGGAGAAAACCCCGATGCGAGGACGCAGCCTCCAGCGGCCAGGAGCCTCCGGCGGTTGAGCACCACACTCGTCATTTAACGTCCTCCTAGGCTGCGTGCAGTTGCCGGCCGATGCAAAGGCGCCGACAGGAGCGGGCCGCTGTTTCCTCGGAACGATATCGTACGCAATAGTCCGTCGGATGTTGGGGATGTTCCAGGATGTTGCCCGCAAATGCTACTCCATCGCGGCATCCGCATCGGAAAACTTCTCGTGATACTCGAGCTGCACATGGCCGGCCTGTTGTTTGCGGGCCGCCGCTGACGGCAGCTGACGCAGGCCAATGTGGTGGTCGACCGCAACTGGCCACCGGCACCGTGAAACTCTATAAGCTGCATACAGACAGGCCGCTCCAGGGCTCCGCCGGGTTGCAGGGCAATGTCGTGCGAATGTCATAGACTGCCGATCGTGAAAGAGGCCGCGCATGTCGATAGACGATGCTGTCGAGCGCCTGAGCGACGACAAGGACGACCACAACAGGTGGGTGGGCGTCTACATCGGCGTGCTGGCGGTTCTTCTTGCCATCTGCAGCATGGGCGGCGGCAACGCGACCAAGGATGCCAGCCGCGCCCACATCGAGGCCGCCAACACGTGGGCCTTCTTCCAGGCCAAGAACATCCGGCGCAACGCCATCAGCATCCACATCGACGACATGGAGCTGATGCTGGCCACGCAGCCCGCCCTGCCGCCAGCGGCACGCACGGCCGTTCAGACCAAGATCAAGGATTACCGCGCTGAGTACGATCGGCTCACAAAAGACCCCGAGAAAGGCGAGGGCCTGGACCAGCTCTCCGCGAAAGCCAAGGCCTGGGAGACCGAGCGTGACATCGCCATTCGCAAGGACCCTTACTTCGACTGGGCCGAAGCCATGCTGCAGATCGCCATCGTGCTGGCCTCCGTGCACCTCATCATCGGCAACACCGCCCTGCTCGGCTTCAGCGGCGGCCTGGGAGCCTTCGGACTGATCCTGATGCTGAACGGGTTCACGCTGCTGGTGCGTCTGCCTTTCTTGGGTTGAGACGCACAAGGCATCTGCAGCTGTGCGTTGAATCGCTGCGGCTCTGCGCTTTGTTGGGGATCATTGTCGGTCGAACGTCGACAGGGCTCGACGGCACACCCTGACGGCGCAGAATGGGCCCGCTTGCGGCGCGACTTGAACTCGCGTTGCGGTGCCTGCTATCGTCGAGAAAAATAAGACTGGGAGGGTTACTCATGTCGCGCGCGGCACTGTTCGTGTCAACGCTTCTGCTTGCGCTGACCTGCTCCACGGTTTCCCAGGCACAGACCGTTGCGAACACGGTGAGCAAATGGGGCATGCTCGGCAGCTGGAAGGTCGATTGCAGCAGGGCCGCAAACAGGGACGATCCAGTCTACACCTACGTCCTGAAGGGCGGCCGTCCATTTCTTGATCGCGACTACGGGGACCTGCACGATTCACTCCTGATCGCAACCGCGCGCATCAACGCGGATGACACCCTCCAGCTCACCATCAATTTCACGGGTCATGTGCGCGAGCACATCTACACGAAATCAGGCGGACGCTGGCGCGTGATCAGCAATAGAAACCTGAACACGAACGAGTACTCGGTGCGCGACGGCCGATACAGCGACGGCGGGCAAATCACCGTCTGGTTGAACCGCTGCAGGTGACCGGCCTGCGACGGACTTCTCTTTCCAGCGATGCACTAACAACAGCGAAACAGTGCGAGCCGACTGAATGTTCACCCAGCGCCGGCCAAAGGCCGTCATGCATCGATTGGCGACTGCACTCGGCCTACTCTGTGGCATCGCCACTGAGGCCGTGTGCCAAACGTTCGAAATCAAGGGCCTGCACGTCGAAAAGGGCGGGATAGATATCGACTTGGACAATGCCGCCTTTTTTGGCGGCGCAACCAACCGGAGCGGGCACGAGCAGAAGATAAACTATGGCGTGACGAACTGGTGGCGTCTCTCAGCGGCGGTGGACTGGGAAAATCCCGTCGGCGGCAACCCTCGCGCAACCAACCTGGGGATCGAGAATATTTTCGTACTGCGGCAGATGCAGCAGAAGCAGGACTTCGGGCTGGGGTTGTTTCTCGCGCTCGAGCCTTCAATTCACGACACGAGCACCAACGCATTCGTGTTTGGGCCGATCTTCACGCTCAAATGGGACAACATCAGTTGGACGTTCAATCCGTTCCTTGAGCAGACCTTCGGCCGCAATCGCGAGCCCGGCATCGCCTTCGACTATGCTTGGCAGGCCAAATACGAACTGCGGGACGGCCTCGCGGTCGGCATCGAGGGCTATGGGATTGTAGAGAACCTGGGCGACTCCCCGCGGCTTGCCGAGCAGCAGCACCGCATCGGCCCCGTGCTGTACACCGAGATCGGGCTGGCCGAGCACGTCAAGATCGCGCCCAGCGTTGGCGTGCTGTTCGGCCTGACGCCGGCGACGCCGGATGTTGCCCTCAGGATCAATATGGACATCCACCTGCACTAGGACGCTGCGATGGCGCGATGTCGACGCTGGTCGCGACACGCTGAAGCTCGTCTGCGGCACGGCGAACGGGCAACTACTCCCCCGGCCGTCCCGTCTTCCGAGGCCGGCCGTGGCGGTGCTTTTTCTTTTCGCTGGGTGGTTCCCCCCACCCCTGCCCCTCCCCGCCAGGGGGAGGGGAAAGAGTTGGTGTGCGCGGCTTAGGCCTGTTGCTGACGGGCAGGCCGCGTTCGGCGTGGGGGCCCATCTCGTCGAGCGTGGGTTTGTGCGGACCTTTGACCTGCTCACCGTAGGCACCGGCCTTGGTGCGCGGGTCGACATCCGGATTGCGAGGAGCGAGATCCTGCCCCTCACCCGCTTGCAGCCGCCCCTCACCCTGGCCTTCTCCCCGTGAAGAACGGGGAGAAGGCGAGTGATCGCGTGCGGGGATCGGGCGATTGCGGTTGGAGCCCATCTCGTCGAGCGTCGGCTTGCGGATGCGTGACACAAGGTCGGGATCGCGCAGGGGCTCGGCGCGGTCGGTGCCAGGGCCCATGTCGTCGAGCGACGGCTTCTTCGCGCGCGTGCCGGGCGTGACGGTGGTTTGCGCGTAGGTGGGTTGTACGGGCTGGTACTCGCGCTGGATGCGGGAGGTTGATTCAGCCGACGTCGGGGTTCCCCCCACCCCTAACCCCTCCCCACCAGGGGGAGGGGAATCCGCGGGGTGCTTGTTGTTGCCGGTGGAGCCGAAGCGCACCCGCGCTCCCTCCCCCCTTGTGGGGGAGGGCTGGGGAGGGGGGGAACCCCGACGCCTCTTGTCGGCCGGCATATTCGCTTTGGGGCCGTACTTGCGCTCGCCGGCGAAGGCGCCGGCGCGTTCCTCGACGTCGGCCTGGCGGGCAAGGGGATCGTCGGCGATGGCGAGCTCGGTCTCGCGCAGGCGCTTGACCTCGTCGCGCAGGCGCGCGGCGGTCTCGAACTCGAGGTCGGCGGCGGCCTCCTTCATCTTCTTCTCGAGGTTGGCGATGACGGCCTCGAGGTTGTGGCCGATCAGCGGCTTCTCGGCGGCGAGGCCGGAATCGACGGTGACGTGGTCCTGCTCGTAGACGCTGGACAGCACGTCGGCGATGTTCTTGCGCACGCTCTCGGGCGTGATGCCGTTGGCGGCGTTGTAGGCCTGCTGCTTCTCGCGGCGACGCTCGGTCTCGGCCATCGCGCGCTGCATCGAGCCGGTGATCTGGTCGGCGTAGAGGATCACCTTGCCGTCGAGGTTGCGGGCGGCGCGGCCGATGGTCTGCACCAGCGAGGTCTCGCTGCGCAGGAAGCCTTCCTTGTCGGCGTCGAGGATGGCGACCAGCGCGCACTCGGGAATGTCGAGGCCCTCGCGCAGCAGGTTGATGCCGATCAGCACGTCGAAGGCGCCGAGCCGCAGGTCGCGAATGATCTCGATGCGCTCCAGCGTTTCGATGTCGGAGTGCATGTAGCGCACGCGGATGCCGGTCTCGTGCATGTACTCGGTGAGGTCTTCCGCCATACGCTTGGTGAGCGTGGTGACGAGCGTGCGGTAGCCCTTGGCGGACACCTGGCGCACCTCGTCGAGCAGGTCGTCGACCTGGGATTTGGCGGGCCGCACTTCCACCGGCGGATCGATCAGGCCGGTGGGGCGGATCACCTGCTCGGTGAAGGCGCCGCCGGTCTGGTTCAGCTCCCAGCCGCCGGGCGTGGCGGAGACGTAGGCGGTCTGCGGGCGCATGGCGTCCCACTCCTCGAAGCGGAGCGGGCGGTTGTCCATGCACGAGGGCAGGCGGAAGCCGTATTCGGCAAGCGTGGCCTTGCGCCGGTAGTCGCCGCGGAACATGCCGCCGATCTGCGGCACGGTGACGTGGCTCTCATCGACGAACACCAGCGCGTTGTCGGGGAGATATTCGAACAGCGTCGGCGGCGGCTCGCCGGGCTGACGGCCAGTGAGGTAGCGTGAGTAGTTCTCGATGCCAGCGCAGGAGCCGGTCGCCTCCATCATCTCCACGTCGAACACGGTGCGCTGCTCGAGCCGCTGCGCTTCCAGGAGGCGGCCGGCGGCGTACAGCTCGTCAAGGCGCTGTTTCAGCTCGGCCTTGATGGACTTGATGGCTTGTTGAAGCGTCGGCTTGGGCGTGACGTAGTGCGAGTTGGAGTAGACCTTCACCAGCTTGAGCTCGTCGGACTTCTGGCCGGTGAGCGGATCGAACTCGGTGATGGCCTCCACCTCGTCGCCGAACAGCGAGATGCGCCAGGCGCGATCTTCCAAATGCGCTGGGAACACTTCCACGGTGTCGCCACGCACGCGGAAGGTACCGCGCGTGAAGTTGGCATCGCTACGGCGGTAGTGCAGGGCAACGAGGTCGGCGAGCAGTTGCCGCTGCGGAATGGTCTCGCCGGTCTGCACCGTGAAGGTCATGGCCGTGTAGGTCTCGACCGAGCCGATGCCGTAAATGCACGACACGCTGGCGACGATGATCACGTCGTCGCGCTCCAGCAGCGAGCGCGTAGCGGCGTGGCGCATGCGGTCGATCTGCTCGTTCACCGACGACTCTTTCTCGATGTAGGTGTCGGTGCGCGGCACGTAGGCTTCGGGCTGGTAGTAGTCGTAGTAGGAGACGAAGTACTCGACCGCGTTGTCGGGGAAGAACGACTTGAACTCGCCGTAGAGCTGGGCGGCGAGCGTCTTGTTGGGCGCGAGGATCAGCGCCGGCCGCTGCGTGCGGTCGATCACCTGCGCCATGGTGAAGGTCTTGCCGGAGCCGGTGACGCCGAGCAGAACCTGGTCGCGCTCGTGCTTGCTGACGCCCTCGACCAGTTCGGCGATGGCGGTGGGCTGGTCGCCGCGCGGCTCGTACTCCGACTCCAGCTTGAAGGCGATGCCGCCCTCGGACTTCTCCGGCCGCTCGGGCCGGTGCGGCATGAATTGCGGCATGCTGCCGGACACCAGCGGATGCGTGGCGATCATCGGCTGCTCGGCCAGCACTTGGCGTGCGCGCTCGCTGCGCTCGTGCGGGCGCGCCAGGATGGCATTGAGCGACGCCGTCATGCTCTCGACGCTGCGCGACGGCGGCGCCGTGTTGCGCAGCGCGGGGAGGGCGGAGAGTCCCCCTTGCTCCGGACGCCGCCCGGGTTCCCCTCCCCCTTGTGGGGAGGGGCTAGGGGTGGGGGGAACCCCTACCTTCGATGTTCTGGAATCCCCCCCTCCCTGTCCCTCCCCCACGAGTGGGGAGGGGACGCCAGTTGCAAGGTTGGGCAGAAACGGCGCGCTGGATTCGGCGAGGCCGCGGGCGGCAGCCGAGCGCTTCGTCTCCGGCGTGCCGGCGGCGCTCTCGACGGGCGGCGCCTGCGGCTTGCCCGACTTGCCGCGCGAGGGGCGCGGCTTCGGAGTGCTATCGCGGGGAGGGCGGGGCATGGGTCGAATATATGGGCCTGGAAATGCGGCGAGGCAACCACCGGCCGGCCGGGCGCGGGAGGGCGCGAACAGCCCACTTTACATATGCCTTGCATAGGCCATCGGTTGCCGGCTGTTGACCAGGGTCTGGCTTTGCGGGTGGCCGTGCGCGGCGGCGTGCTAGAGCATCGGCATGACCCACGACAGCAGCCTGCCGCCCGCCAAATCCGAGACCCCGATGGGCATCGGCATGTGGCTCGGCATTCTCCTGACCTATGGCCTGTTCGTCCTGACCGGGCTGATGGGCCTGCTGACGTTGTACGCCGGCCTGCGCCTGCTGGTGACGGGCGAGCAGCACTGGGGCGTGGCGCTGCTGGTGACGGCGATGGGCTGCGTGTTCACCGCCATCGGTGTCGGCTTCTTCTACTACCAGTTCGTGCAGGCGCCCGCGCAGCGCGCGCGGCGGCGGATGCTGGAGGCGCGCTATCCGGGCCAGCCGTGGATGCTGCGGCGGGATTGGGCGGCGCGGCGCGTGACCGACTCCAACCTCGGTCCGATGATCTTCATGTGGATCTGGGTGACGGGCTGGTGGGGCGCGATCCTCTTCATCTGGAGCATGAACCGCGACAAGATTCTGGCGGCCGCGGCGGCCTCGTGGTGGGAGGCGGCGCTGGGCCTCATTTTTCCGCTGGCCGGCCTGCTCGGACTTTGGCTGGCGATCCACATGACACGCGCCTGGTGGCGCTTCGGCCGCTCGGTGCTGCGCATCGACACGCTGCCGGGCCGGCTCGGCCAGACCTTCCGCGGCACGCTAGAGGCGAATTTTCGCCACCGGCCGGCGGCACTGGAGGCGGAGATCGTGTGCGAGTACCAGCGCTGGGTCACGCACTACAGCGGCGGCAAGCGCTCGCGCGAACGGCGGACCGAACGGGTGTGGAGCGCCGTGCATGCGCTGGAGACGCGGCGCATGATGCTCGGCGATGCGGGCACGGCGGCGACGCTGCCGATCAGCGTGCCGCTCCCGGCCGACCAGCCGCCGTGCGGGCTGGATGACAATGACGAGGGGATTGCCTGGCGGCTGAACGTACGCGAGGTGGGGGCGATGACGGATGCGATCACGGTGGGAGAAGCGGGCGCACGCGGGCCGCTGTATTCGGCGACGTTTGAGGTGCCGGTGTTTGGGTGAGGGCGCGATGTAAGCGTCGTCATCCTCGGGCTCTGGCCCGAGGATCCATCTGTCAACTTGCTCCGACAGTCGTCGATGGCTGGATGGTCGGAACAAGCCCGACCACGACGTTTGTGTGGGTGGGTTGCCCGCCATCTGGAATCGCGTCAGCGCGAAACGGAAAGTGCCTTCAGCGCGGCGAAAATCGCCGCCTACTCCCTCTTCCCATCCCGCCAGCTCGACCAGTGCCGCCCACCCGCGATGGAGATGAACCTCGGCCCAATATCCACGTGGATGTGATCCATGCCGGCGTAGGTCATGATGCCGCCGGCGCGGTGATTGGCGATCAGCCACTCGAGAATCGCGGCCTTGCGCGTGCCGGCCTTGAAGTCGACGGCGTTGCCGCTGGCGTGGCGCGAGGCGCGGTTGGTGCCGGCGATGATGGCGCCCGAGCGGCACGTGGAGACCACCTGCACTGGACCGAATGTCTGCTCGATGCGGCCGAGCAGGGCGCGCGCGGCCGGCGCAAGGCAGGCGCGCGGCGCTTCCGGCGAGTCGCGCAGGATGTCGTGCGCCGGCGGCGCGGCGGACGGCGCCGTCAGCGCGGCCGTCATCACCTCGGGCGCGAGGAAGGCGCTGTTGACCCAGCCGGCCGTGCCGTCGCGCTGCACCGGGCACCACCCTGCCTGGCACGCGCTGGTAACGGCGATGCCGCGACTGCCGGGCGCCAGCATGCCGACGATGTCGTGGTCGGCAGAGGGGCCACTGCGCACGTTGAGCACGTCGTCGGGCCGCACGTTGGCGACGCGGAAGCGCGTCTGCGGAGCCGGCATCGGCGCAACATGGGTCACGGGCGGCGGGACAGCGCTCGCGGGTTCGGGCAGGCGCGGCGCGGCTGGGCGCGCCGCAGGTTTCGGTGCAGGCGGGACGACGGCCGCAACGGAGACCGGCGGCGGCACCGCGGCCGCACGCTCGGGGATCGCATCGCGCGCCACGGCGGGCTCCTTGGTCACCGGCGCGGGCGCAGGCGCGACGGCGATGTCGGGCGGCGCGGGGCGCGGCGGCGGGCCGTCGAGGCGCGCCGGTGGAGGTTGGCTCTCGGCCGCGGGCGAATCGGTAAAGCGGCGCGCGAAGGCGCTGCCGAAGGCTGGAAGCGCCGTCGCCTGTGCCACGGCGGTGGCCGGCACGGTGATGGTGGCGGTGCCCGCGGTCCCGTCCTTGCCGGTCCAGCGCACGGCGCGCACGCCGTCGCGGGCAATGCGCATGCATTGCGGGTCGCCGCCGAACCAGCGCAGCCACTTGTGACAGAGCTCGTCTCCGGAAACCCACCAGCGGCCCGTGTCGGTGGCCGCGCCCAGGTACCAGGCCAGCTCGCGCGCCTCGCCGGACATGCGCCCGTCCTGGCCGTAGCGCACCGGAATCTTGGCGCCGGTCGGCGCATCGATCTCGACCGTGGCCCCGGCAACAAGGCTCGTGATCTGCGGACCCGTCAGCTCCCGGGCTTGCGCCACGGTGGCTACCAGAGCCGAGATCACGAGACTGACCCCCGTCAGTGTCGGCTTGAGCATCGATCCCCCGAAAAATGCCCAGTCGTTTCAAGCCGCTATTCACCATCGGGGTTGGTCGAGAGTGTGGCGGCGGCAAGGTAATGTCGGGACCGGATGTCTCGGCAGGAGATTTAGCCCTGCTTGGGCACCCGCTTGGTCGCGGGGTCGGTCGGCGGCGGCACCCAGGGGTGGCGGCACTCCTCCCACACGGAGATGGTGGGCGCCGGAAAGGTCGCGTCGGCAAACGTGCCGATGGCAACCGCGTAGAAGCCGGGGAAGCCCTCTCCCGACCAGTACACGGTGGAGCCGCACACCGGGCAGAAACGGAAGGTCAGCGCGTGGCCGCTTTCGGCCGTGCGCGTCCACTCGGTGGCGCGGCCGCTGACAGTGACCTGTTCGATCGCAAAGCGCGCCTGGTTGCTGGTGACGGCGCCGGTGCGGCGCTGGCATTCTTGGCAGTGGCACATGGAGATGCGCGCCGGCGCGCCGGTGATGGCGAGCGACAGTTGCCCGCAGCTGCAGGCGGCGTGACGGGTGGTGGAAGTTGTCATGGCGCGAACCTGTTGTGCGAAACTGCCGGTAGTGCGCTCGCAGTATAGCGCTGCCGGCGCACGTCAACGAAGCCAGAGAATGAGAGCGGGCATGGCCATCGTGATCACGATCAACACGAACCAGCTCGATCGCCTGATCTGCCAGGGCAGGCGCGCCCAGCGCGAATTGTAGCGCGACACCGCCCCCTTGCGCTGCCCGCTGCGATAAGTCTCCCAGCCGCCGTTGTCCGGATCGAGTTCCCGCTCGATCTTGGCGATATAGCCGCCGATATCGCGGATGGCGTTGTGGTCGTCGAAGAAGCGCGCGGCGCCGCCGACCGCGACCAGGAACGGGATGATCCAGAAATAGAGACTGAGGCTTGCCAGCGGCGGAGCCAGCCTGCTGATGTCGAGCGTCGCCAGCGCCACGTACACCGCCGAGATCGCCACCACGACGTTGCGCTCCAGCACGGCCTGGCCGACCGTCCGGTACTCGATCTCCTTGCGCAGGTACTCCAGCTCCTTGAAGCGCAGCGCGCGCTGCGTCTCCCCGTCCGTCACGGCCCGTCCCTCCGGAAGCGTCAGCTTGGCCATACTGATGCAACCGCCGGAGGAAGCCAAGGGTAGGGGAAGCGCCGCCCCAACCGCACACCGATGCCCCCCTTAAGCCTGCGTGTCGCACGCCTGCCGTTTCGGCTCTCGCTCGGCCGGGCTGACAACTGCGGCCGGACACAACCAAAGCTTTGTCATCCTGGAACGCGCGATAGCGCGTATCCGGGACCCAGGGGCACCACGTGACACGCTGATTGTTCTTGGCTCCTGGGTCCCGGCTCTCGCTCGCGCTCGGCCGGGATGACAACTGCGGGCAGGGCACAACCAAAACCTGTCATCCCGGAGTTGCGCTCCCACCCAACCTGTCATCCCGGAATTCGCCGCAGGCGAATATCCGGGACCCAGGGGCACCACGTGACACGCTGATTGTTCTTGGCTCCTGGGTCCCGGCTCTCGCTGCGCTCGGCCGGGATGACAACTGCGGGCAGGGCACAACCAGAACCTGTCATCGCGGAGCTGCATTCTACCGAACCTGTCATCCCGGAATTCCGCTCCCACCCAACCTGTCATCCCGGAATTCGCCGCAGGCGAATATCCGGGACCC
>VFQN01000330.1_pt1 | contig 93966 bp, 88 predicted proteins | sample 3512371 | NCBI WGS metagenome assembly VFQN01 (sample SAMN10412370, study PRJNA504923) | tailings metagenome | isolation source: Replicate 2 from Balatoc abandoned mine | place: Philippines: Itogon, Benguet | collected 2017-08-28 | reverse complement strand
CTTCTTCCTGCCCGGCGGCATGGGCATCGCCTTCATGAAGCAATATGCCCAGTCGGGCGTCACCATTCCCGTCACCGGGCCCGGCTTCTCCTTCAGCCAGGACGTGCTGCCGGCGATCGGCGATGCCGCACTCGGCGTGAAGAACTCTGGCACCTGGGCGAAAGACCTCGACAACCCCGCCAACAAAGCCTTCGTCGAGGCGTTCCAGAAGGAATACAACCGCCTGCCCTCGATCTATGCCGCGCAGAGCTGGGACACCGCCAACCTCATCCTCTCGGCCATCGGAAAGGCAAGCGTGAAGGACAAGGACGCCTTCCGCGCCGCGCTGAAGGCTGCGGACTTCGCTTCCGTGCGCGGAAAGTTCAAGTTCAACACGAACAACCATCCGATCCAGGACATCTATGTCACCGAGGTCGTGAAGGAAGGCGACGTCCTGACCAACAAGATCATCGCCACCGCCTTCACCGATCACGGCGACGCCTACGCCGACAAGTGCTCGATGTAATCCGCGACCGGACATCCGCCCCCGGGCGGATGTCCCCGCATGACCTTCCGGACCGGCCACCTTGTCCCTCGCCCTCCTCATCGAGCAGTTTCTGAACGGGCTCCAGCTCGGTGTCATGCTGTTCCTTATCGCCGCCGGCCTGACGCTGATCTTCGGCGTGATGGGGCTGATCAACCTTGCTCACGGCTCGCTGTACATGGTCGGCGCCTTCGCCTGCGCCGCGGTCGCGGCCGCGACGGGTTCCTTCTGGCTCGGCCTTGTCGCCAGCCTTGCCGCCGCCGCGGCCGCGGGGGCCTTGATGGAGGTTGTCATCATCCGCCGGCTCTATGCCCGCGACCATCTCGATCAGGTACTCGCCACCTTCGCGCTGATCCTCATCTTTTCCGAGGGCACGCGCTGGCTCTTCGGCTCGTTTCCGCTCTATCTCGACATCCCGCCTCTCTTGCAGGGTGCCGTGGCACTGCCGGGCGGCGGACAATATCCACTCTACCGCCTCGCCATCATCGGCGTGGGCGTCGGTGTCGCCATCGGTCTCTACCTCCTGATCGGTCGCACGCGTCTCGGCATGCGCATCCGCGCCGGCGAATCCGACCGCGAGATGATCGCCGCGCTCGGCATCGACATCCGCTCGCTCTATACGATCGTCTTCGCCTTCGGTGCAGCGCTTGCCGGCCTTGCCGGCGCACTGGTCGGCGCGCTGCAGTCAGTACAGGTCGGCATGGGCGAACCGGCGCTGATTCTCGCCTTCGTCGTCATCGTCATCGGTGGCATCGGCTCGATCAAGGGTGCGCTGATCGGCGCGGTCCTCGTCGGCCTCGTTGATACGATGGGCCGTTTCCTGCTGCCCAAGGCGCTCGCCCTGATGATGCCGGCGACGGAGGCCGGTCCCGTCGGCGCCGCACTCGCCTCCATGCTCATCTACATCGTCATGGCGCTGATCCTCGCCTTCCGGCCGAGCGGCCTCTTTTCTGCGAGGACCTGAGGCGTGACTTCCCGCGAAACGACGATCAACATCCTCCTCGCCCTTCTGCTCCCGGCCGCCGCGCTGACAGCGCTGCTCCTGGGCGAAGCCTTCTACATCACGCTTGCCACCCGCATTGCGATCCTGGCGCTGGCAGCAGTCGGGCTCAACATCGCCCTCGGGCTCGGCGGCCTTGTCTCCTTCGGCCATGCCGCCTTCTTCGGCCTTGGCGGCTACGTCACAGGCGTGCTGGCCACCCATGCCTTCAACATGGAGCCCATCGCCTTCGGTCTGCCGGGCACGACCTCCATGCCCATCATCTGGTTTGTTGCGATCCTCCTTTGCGGCCTCGTGGCACTGCCGATCGGCCTCATCAGCCTGCGCACGTCGGGCGTCTATTTCATCATGATCACGCTCGCCTTCGCGCAGATGATCTACTATTTCGCGATCTCCTGGCCGGCCTATGGCGGCGAAGACGGCCTGTCGCTCTCCATGCGCAACGGTTTTCCCGGCCTCAACACGGCAAAACCCTTCCCCTATTTCGTCGTGGTCTTCGTGCTCTTGCTTGCAGGGCTTTTTCTCTTCCACCGCCTGCAGGCCTCCCGCTTCGGCGCGGCGCTGGAGGCCGCCCGACAGAACCCGGCAAGACTTGCCGCGACAGGCATCTCGCCCTTTACGATCCGCCTCGTCGCCTTCGTGCTCTCGGCCATGATCACCGGCCTTGCCGGGGCGCTGTTTGCCGATCTCAACCGCTTCGTCAGCCCCTCCATGCTCTCCTGGCACATGTCGGGAGAACTGATCGTGCTGATCATCCTCGGCGGCAAAAGCCGCCTGTTCGGGCCGCTGGCCGGGGCGACGCTCTATGTCCTTTTCGAACATGTGCTGGGCGGCCTCACGGAGCGCTGGCAGCTCTTCCTCGGCCTCGTTCTGCTCGCCGTCGTCTTCTTCGCACGCGGCGGATTGATCGGCCTCCTGGCCGGGAGGCCTCGCCATGGTTGAACCGGTCCTCGAAATCAGGAACCTCGAAAAGTCCTTCGGCGCTTTGAAAGCGACGAATGGCGCGAGCCTCGAGCTTCGCCCGGGAGAAATCCACGCGCTGATCGGCCCGAACGGGGCGGGCAAGAGCACGCTGATCAACCAGATCTCCGGTGCGCTCGCACCCGATGCCGGCAGCATCCGCTTCCTCGGTGCGGATGTCACTGCCCTCGATACGGCGCGGCGCGCCCGCATGGGCCTTGCCCGCACCTTCCAAATCTCCTCGCTCGCGCAGGAGTTTTCCGCGCTTCGCAACGTCATGCTTGCGGTGCAGGCGCGGCAGGGAACGAGCCTGCGCTTCTTCCGCTCCGTGGCAAGCGACATCTCTCTCATCGAACCGGCAATGCGGATGCTGTCGCGCGTCGGACTGGCGGACCGAGCAGGCGTGCCCGCTGCGGCGCTGTCCCACGGCGAACGCCGGCAGCTCGAAATCGCCGTGGCACTGGCCATGGAACCCAAGGCCTTCCTGCTCGACGAGCCGATGGCCGGCATGGGACCGGAAGGCTCGAAAGCACTGACCGGCTTCCTCGACGGGTTGCGCCGGGAAGCACCGGTCCTGCTGGTGGAACATGACATGGATGCCGTCTTCGCGCTCGCCGACCGTGTGTCCGTGCTGGTCTACGGCCGCATCATCGCGACAGGCAGCGTCAGCGAGATCCGCAACGACCCCGAGGTGCGCCGGGCCTATCTTGGGGAGCCCGCATGAGCCTGTTGGTCCTTGAGGAGATCGAGACCTGCTACGGCGCCTCGCAGGCGCTGTTCGGCGTGTCGCTGTCCGTCCGAGAGGGCGAGGTCGTCGCACTGATGGGCCGCAACGGCATGGGCAAGACGACGACCATCCGCTCGATCCTCGGCCTGACGCCCGCTCGCGCCGGCCGCATCGCCTTCGACGGCAAGACCGTTACCGCACTCCTGCCGCACCGCATCGCCCGCCTCGGCATCGGCCTGGTGCCGGAGGGGCGACGCTGCTTCGCCAACCTGACGGTCGAGGAAAACCTCCTCGCCTCCGCCCGGCGCGGTGCCTGGACACTGGCGAAGGTGATCGATCTCTTTCCCAGGCTCGGCGAGCGGCTTGGGCAATATGCCGACACCCTGTCCGGCGGCGAGCAGCAGATGCTGGCGATCGGCCGCGCCCTGATGACCAATCCGAAACTCCTTATCCTCGACGAGGCGACCGAGGGGCTGGCACCGGTGATCCGGCAGGACATCTGGGCGGCAATCCGACAGCTGAAGGCGGGGGGCCAGTCGATCCTCGTCGTCGACAAGACGCTCTCCGAGCTCCTGCCGCTCACCGACAGCTGCTGCGTGCTGGAGAAGGGCCGGACCGTGTTCTCCGGCACGCCAACGACCTTTACCCGCGACCTGCAGGACCGCTATCTCGGCGTTTAAGAACGGAGGACGGCATGTTCGGCTACAGGATCACCGACTGGGACGACGCCTACGAGAATGGCGGCAACATTCCGGGCGGAACGCGCTGGCCTACCGCCTGGGTGGAGCCGGCGCAAAGGATGCGCGAAACGCTCCTCAGCCTCGGCCGGGCAAGGCTCGATCTCGCCTATGGCGCGGGCGAGCGCAACCGCCTCGACCTTTTCCTGCCCGAGCGCGCGCCGCGCGGCCTCGTCGTCTACGTGCATGGCGGCTTCTGGCTGCGGCTCGACCGGAATTTCTGGTCGCACCTTGCCGCAGGCCCCCTCGCCCACGGCTATGCCGTCGCCATGCCCTCCTACACGCTCTGCCCGGACATCCGCATCCGCGGCATCGTGCGGGAGATCGCAGCGGCGATCGAAACGGCTGCAGGACTGGTGGCAGGTGACCTCCATCTGATCGGCCATTCGGCGGGCGGCCAGCTCGTCAGCCGCATGGTGTCGGAAGCCTCGCCGCTTTCCGTCGGAACGCTCGCTCGCATCCGCCACGTCCTCTCCCTCTCCGGCCTGCACGACCTACGCCCGCTCATGCCTGCCGCCATGAACGAACGACTACAGATCGACGAAGCGGAGGCTATCGCCGAGAGCCCGGCCCTGCTGCGCCCCGTCGAAGGCACGCGGCTCACCTGCTGGGTCGGCGCCATGGAGCGCGCGGAATTCCTGCGCCAGAACGCCCTGCTTGCCAATGTCTGGACCGGCCTCGGCGCCACGACGGCGACGGTCGTCGAGCCGAACCGGCATCATTTCGACGTCGTCGACGGCCTTGCCGATCCCGAGCATCCCCTCACTCGAACCCTGCTGTCACCCTGATCCGATGAGCACGCTTGCCGCCTACGGCGGGCTTTTCCTCGCCGCGCTCGTCGCCGCCACCATCCTGCCGGCCCAGTCGGAAGCGGTGCTCGGCGGCTTGCTGGCCACCGGCACCTATTCCCCTGTGCTGCTGATCCTCGTCGCCGGCATCGGCAACGTGCTGGGTTCCGTCGTCAACTGGCTGCTCGGCCGTGGCGTCGAGCGGTTTCGCGGCGCGCGGTGGTTTCCCGTCAGCGACAAAAGCCTTGACCGGGCCGGCCGATGGTATCGCAAATACGGCTGGTGGAGCCTGCTGCTGAGCTGGATGCCGATCATCGGCGATCCGCTGACGGTGGCGGCCGGCATCATGCGTGAACCGTTCCTGCGCTTCCTTGCCGTCGTTTCGATTGCCAAGTTCGGCCGCTATATCGTGCTTGCCGCTCTCGTGCTCCACTGGCTCTGAAATTTTTCTGGAGGGGATGGAATGGGCGTCGCCCGGCTTTCGTATATTGGGGTATGAACGGAAAGACACCCAGCTTCAACGTGATCGGACAGCTCGCAGCGCTGAGGCGCTATGCGCTCTCGCTCGTCCGCAATCCGGACGAGGCCGAGGACCTGGTGCACGATGCGCTGGTCAAGGCCTATGAGCGGCAGTCCACCTTCCGCACCGGCGCCAGCGTACGCAACTGGCTGATGTCGATCCTGCACAATGCGCATATCGACCGCCTGCGCCAGCGCCGCTCGCAGGAGCGCCGCCACGACGCCGCCGCGGAGCTGGCAGAGGTCTCCATCCCGGCAAACCAGGACCATTCGGTGCGCCTGACGCAGCTGCGCAACGCGTTCTTCGCCCTGCCGGAAGAACAGCGCGAAGCGTTGCACCTCGTCGCGATCGAGGAACTTTCCTACCAGGAAGCAGCCGAAACGCTCGGCATCCCGGTCGGCACGCTGATGTCGCGTGTCGCCCGCGCGCGCCAGCGGCTGCGCGCCTTCGAACAGAGCGGTAGCGCCGCTCCCGTCACGCATCTCAGAATCGTCGGAGGCACTGGCGATGACAAGCAATGACCCCATTCTCGAATCCGATCTCAACGCCTATGTCGACGAGCAGCTCGCCGTCGGCCGGCGCATCGAGGTCGAGGCCTATCTTTCGGAACGGCCGGAGGTCGCGGCGCAGATCATGAAGGATCTGCGCGTGCGCGACGAGTTGCGCCTGGCACTTGCCGACCACCGCACGGTGACCCGGCAGGAAACGCGCGAGGCCGCCCGGCTCCTGGAACGCGCGCTGTCGCGGCGCCGCATCTTCTCCGTCTTCCGCCGTGCTGCGGCCATCGCCCTCTTCGTGGCCGCCGGCTGGACGGCCCATGCCGTGCTCGGCCCCTTCGGCGCCACCGAGGTCGTGGCCTCCACGCCCCCGCCTGCCTTCGTGGAGGAGGCGGTGCGCGCGCACAAGACGACGCTCCTGCGCGATACCATGGCATCCCAGCCGGAAACCGAGACCTTCGATCCGGCCGAGATCCGCTCTGCAACCGCGATCGTGCTGCCGGACCTGCCGAAGGGTTGGGGCGTGATCGACACGCAGGTCTTCCCCTCGGCCTATGGTCCGAGCGTCGAACTGGTGCTGGAACCACGCAAGGGCGAGCGCCTGTCGCTCTTTGCGGTGCGCCCCGGCTCGTTCGGCGTGCAGCACGTCCTGCTCTTCCACGCAGACAATGCCCGTGCCGCCTACTGGCAGATCGGCGATGTCGCCTATGCGCTGGTTTCGGAAAGCCGCAAGGCCGACGACCTGGCGGAAACCGCGCGCGATCTTTCGCGCACGCTCTACTGATCAACCGCGTCCAAACCGAAGGAGTTATTCGATGGATCCCGTACAACAGCGATTTGGCTACGGCGCGCAGGCGCAGTCGGCCGCCCTCTTCGACGAGGGCCTGCGCCAGCACATGCTGCGCGTCTACAACTACATGGGCGCCGGCCTTGTGATCACCGGCCTCATCGCCTTCATCGTCGGCTCGACGCCGGCCCTCTACGTGCCGATCTTCTCCTCACCGCTGAAGTGGGTGGTGATGCTGGCGCCGCTCGCCTTCGTCTTCTTTTTCTCGTTCAAGATCCAGACGATGTCGGCCAGCACCGCGCAGATGACCTTCTGGGCTTTCTGCGCCGTCATGGGCCTGTCGCTCGCCTCGGTGTTCCTCGTCTTCACCGGCACGAGCATCGCCCGCACCTTCTTCATCGCCGCCTCGATGTTCGGCGCGACGAGCCTCTATGGCTACGTGACGAAGCGTGACCTCGCGAAGTTCGGCTCGTTCCTGATCATGGGCCTTATCGGCGTCGTGATCGCCTCGGTCGTCAACATCTTCCTCGGTTCGAGCGCGCTGCAGTTCGCAATTTCCGTGATCGGCATCGTCGTCTTCGTCGGCCTCACCGCCTGGGACACGCAGAACATCAAGCAGCAGTATGCTGAAAACATCGACCAGGAATCGCAGCAGAAGATGGCCGTGTTCGGTGCGCTTTCGCTGTACCTGAACTTCGTCAACATCTTCCAGCTTCTGCTGAATTTCACTGGCGAGCGCGAATAGTTTTCGCAAATGATTCAAGAGGAAACGGCGGGGCAAAGCCCCGCCGTTTTTTGCTTCTCGCACCGCAATATACGTAAGTAATTTCTTACGAATTTTACCCGGTTGACAAATCAGCCGGCAGCGTCTTTGCTTAGAGCATTCACCAGGGGGGTCCCGACAAGGGGCTGAGATACTGCTGGCATTCGCAGCGCAGTGACCCGTTGAACCTGATCCAGTTCATACTGGCGTAGGGACGGTGCAAGCGCTGTAGAACCCGAAATCCGCAACCCGGATTCCGCCTACGCGTCCTTCCATCATTCCGGCTCTAGGACTGGGTCTCCAATCGCAAATTTGGAGCCTCACGAATGAATATTGCCGCCCAGAAGCTCACTCCCACCGTCACGACAGGCGCCCTGCCCGCCTCGCGAAAGATCCACATCGCCGGCGAGCAGCACCCGCAGATCCGCGTGCCGATGCGCGAGATCGCCCTGCACCCGACCTCCGGCGAACCGCCAGTCATCGTCTACGACGCCTCCGGCCCCTATACCGACCCCACCCATGTCGTCTCGATCGAAAGCGGCCTGCCGCGGCTCCGCGAGGCCTGGGTCGCCACACGCGGCGATACCGAGGACTATGACGGCCGCCACATCCGCCCGGAGGACAACGGCTTTGCCACCGGCGAGCGGCTGACACCCGAGTTTCCCGTGCGCAACCGGCCTCGCCGGGCGACAAACGGCAAGGCGGTGACGCAGCTCGCCTATGCCCGCGCCGGCATCATCACGCCGGAAATGGAATTCATCGCCATCCGCGAAAACCTCGGCCGCAAGGCCGCAAACCAAGCGCTTGTTCGCGACGGCGAGAGTTTCGGCGCCCACATCCCCGACTTCGTCACGCCGGAATTCGTCCGCCAGGAAGTCGCAAGCGGTCGGGCGATCATTCCCGCCAACATCAACCACCCGGAAGCCGAGCCGATGATCATCGGCCGGAATTTCCTGGTGAAGATCAACGCCAATATCGGCAACTCCGCCGTCACCTCCTCCATGGCGGAAGAGGTCGAGAAGATGGTCTGGGCGATCCGCTGGGGCGGCGATACGGTCATGGACCTCTCAACCGGCCGAAACATCCACAACATCCGCGAATGGATCATCCGCAATTCACCGGTCCCGATCGGCACCGTGCCGCTCTACCAGGCGCTGGAAAAAGTCAACGGCATTGCCGAGGACCTCACCTGGGAGGTTTTCCGCGACACACTGATCGAGCAGGCCGAACAGGGCGTCGATTATTTCACCATCCATGCCGGCGTGCGGCTCGCCTATATTCCGCTCACCGTCAACCGCGTCACCGGCATCGTCTCGCGTGGCGGCTCGATCATGGCCAAGTGGTGTCTCCATCACCACCGGGAAAGCTTCCTCTACGAACATTTCGAGGAAATCTGCGACATCTGCCGCGCCTATGACGTCTCCTTCTCGCTCGGTGACGGCCTGCGCCCCGGCTCGATCGCTGACGCCAACGACGCCGCGCAGTTCGCCGAACTCGAAACGCTCGGCGAACTGACGCAGATCGCCTGGGCAAAGGACTGCCAGGTCATGATCGAAGGCCCCGGCCATGTGCCGATGCACAAGATCAAGGAGAACATGGACAAGCAGTTGAAGGTCTGCGGCGAGGCGCCCTTCTACACGCTCGGGCCGCTGACGACCGACATCGCCCCCGGCTACGACCACATCACCTCGGGCATCGGTGCGGCGATGATCGGCTGGTTCGGCACCGCCATGCTCTGCTACGTCACGCCGAAGGAACATCTCGGCCTACCGGACCGCGACGACGTGAAGGTCGGCGTCATCACCTACAAGATCGCCGCCCACGCCGCCGATCTCGCCAAGGGCCATCCGGCGGCGAAGATCCGCGACGACGCGCTGTCGCGTGCCCGTTTCGAGTTCCGTTGGGAGGACCAGTTCAACCTTTCGCTCGACCCGGAAACCGCCCGTGCCTTCCACGACGAGACGCTGCCGAAGGAGGCACACAAGGTGGCGCATTTCTGCTCCATGTGCGGCCCGAAATTCTGCTCCATGCGCATCTCGCACGATATCCGTGCCGAGGCCCAGAAGGAGGGGCTGGAGGCCATGGCCGCGAAGTATCGCGACGGCGGCGACCTCTACATGCCGCTTGCCGAAGCCCCCGCCGGAGAATGACCATGCGCGTCCTCGTCAAGGGGGCCGGCGTTGCCGGCCTCACCGTCGCCTGGCAGCTCTATCGCCACGGCTTCGACGTCACCATCACCGAACGCGCCGAAAAGGTCGGCCTTGGTGCCTCCGGCTTCGCCGGCGGCATGCTGGCCCCCTGGTGCGAGCGGGAAAGCGCGGAAGAGCCCGTTCTGGCGCTCGGCCGCTCGGCCGCAGACTGGTGGGAAGCGGCCGTGCCCGGTCATGTCAAGCGCCGGGGAACGCTGGTCGTTGCCGCCGGCCGCGATGCCGCGGAGCTCGACCGCTTCGCCCGCCGCACGAGCGGCTGGGAATGGCTCGACGGCGCGGCCATTGCCGAGCTGGAGCCGGATCTCGCCGGCCGCTTCCCCAAGGCCCTGTTCTTTCGGCAGGAAGCCCATCTCGACCCGCAGCGGGCGCTTTCGGCGCTCACCGCCGGGCTCGAGGAGGCGCGCATGCGCTTCCTGTTCGGCGCCGGCCCGGATGTCGCTCGCTACGACCGCGTGATCGACTGCACCGGTGCAGCCCGGATCGGACAGCTGCCGGACCTTCGGGGCGTGCGCGGCGAAATGCTCTATGTGGAAACCCCGGAAATCAACCTCTCCCGCCCCGTCCGCCTGCTGCATCCGCGCCACCCGATCTACATCGTGCCACGCGGAAGGAACCGCTTCATGGTGGGCGCGACCATGATCGAGAGCACCGACGACGGCGGCATCACCGCCCGCTCGCTCATGGAACTGCTGAACGCCGCCTACACGCTCCACCCGGCATTCGGTGAGGCACGGCTTACGGACACCGGCGCAGGCATCCGCCCGGCCTTTCCCGACAACCTGCCGCGCGTGAGCGAACACGACGGCACGCTCCATGTGAACGGCCTTTATCGCCACGGCTTCCTGCTGGCTCCCGCCATGGCGGCGGAGGTCGCACGGCGGCTTCTTGCAGAACAGGCCCCATCGGAAAGGAGGGCATCATGACCCTCATCATCAACGGCGAGGAACAGGAGATCGCGGCAACCACACTCGCCGATCTTCTCTCCGCCCTCGATTACGAGGGCGAGTGGCTGGCGACGGCCGTCAACGGCGAGCTGGTGCACCGCGAGGATCGCGCCGGCTTCACGCTCGGCACACGCGACCGCATCGAAATCCTCTCGCCCATGCAGGGAGGCTGACATGCTGAAGCTCTACGACATCGAGGTTCAATCCCGCCTGCTGCTCGGAACCGCGCGCTATCCCTCCCCCGCAATCCTCGCCGAGGCCGTGCGGCGCGCGAAAGCGGAGATCGTTACCGTGTCGCTGCGGCGGGAAACTGCCGGCGGCAAGACGGGCGGCGCATTCTTCGAGCTGATCCATGCGCTCGGTGTGCATGTCCTGCCCAACACCGCCGGCTGCCACAGCGTGCAGGAAGCCGTGTTGACGGCGAAGATGGCGCGCGAGGTCTTCCGCACGGACTGGATCAAGCTGGAGGTGATAGGCCATCACGACACGCTGCAGCCCGATGTCTTCGGCCTCGTGGAAGCCGCACGCATCCTGACGGGCGAAGGTTTCCAAGTCTTCCCCTATACGACGGACGACCTCGTCGTCGCAGAAAAGCTGATCGAGGCCGGCTGCCGCGTGCTGATGCCCTGGTGCGCGCCGATCGGCTCGGCCATGGGGCCGGTCAACCCGATGGCGCTGCGCACTTTCCGGGCGCATTTCCCTGATGTGCCACTGATTGTCGATGCCGGCATCGGCCGCCCCTCGCACGCCGCCGGCATCATGGAATTCGGCTATGACGCCGTGCTGCTCAACACCGCCGTCGCCGGCGCCGGCGATCCGGCGGCGATGGCCGAAGCCTTCGCGCTCGCCATCGATGCCGGCCGCCTTGCCCACGCCGCCGTACCGCTGGAGCCGCGCGACATGGCCGTCCCCTCCACCCCCGTCATCGGAAAGGCGGTCTTCTCATGACACTCGATCCCTTCTACCTCATCGTCGACAGTGCCGACTGGATCGACCGGCTGGTGCCCATCGGCGTGAAACTCGTGCAGCTGCGCATGAAGAACATCCCGGACGATCAGCTGCGCGACGAAATCCGCCGGGCGAAAGCCACCTGCGCGAAGCATGGTTGCCAGCTCATCGTCAACGATTATTGGCAGATCGCCATCGAGGAGGGCTGCGACTACGTGCATCTCGGTCAGGAGGATCTGGCGACCGCCGATGTCAGCGCCATTCGTGCGGCCGGCATGAAGCTCGGCCTTTCCACCCATGACGAAGCAGAGCTCGACATCGCCCTCGCAGAAAGGCCTGACTACATCGCGCTCGGCCCGGTCTGGCCGACGATCCTCAAGAAGATGAAATGGGCGCCGCAGGGTGTCGAGCGGCTCAGCGACTGGAAGGCGCGCATCGCGCCCGTTCCACTCGTCGCGATCGGCGGCCTCAACCCGGATCGCCTGGAAGCCGTCTTCAAAAACGGCGCCGACAGCGCCGCGGTGGTGACCGACATCACGCTGAGCGCAGATCCGGAGGCGCGCACACGCGAATGGATCGCGCGCACGGCGCGCTGGCGTGAACGGAGCTTGCAGAAGGGCGGTACCGCCTGACGTCAGGCTCCCGGCGCAATTTTCCAGAGCCGCCGGGCATTTTCCGAGAGCACGCGGCACTTGTCTTCCAGACTGACGCCGGACAGCAGCGCCTGCGTCGCGCCGATCCAGGTGGAAAGCCCACCGCCGAGCGTGCAGACCGGCCAGTCACTGCCCCAAACAATGCGCTGGAAGCCGAAGCTTTCCGCCACATGGGCGAAATAGGGTTTCAGGTCCTCCAGGGTCCAGTCTTCCCCACCATAGGCGGGGATGCCGGACAGCTTTACCGTGACATTCGGCCGGCGCGCGATCTCTGCGACCGGCCCCTTCCAGGTATCGAAGCCGCCACTCTTGATGTCGGGTACGCCGCAATGGTCGAGCACGAAGGAAACATCGGGGGCAAGGTCGGCGAGCGCAATCGCCTTCTCGATCTGGTGCGGCAGAACGCAAAGGTCGAAACTGAGGCCGGTGCCCGCCAGCCGTCCTATGTTTTCGCGGAAGAGAGTGCCTTCGGAGATATCATCCGGCACGACATGCAGCACGCGACGGAAACCGCGAACGAAGGGATTGGCAAGGACCGTCTCGAGATAGGTTGGGAAATCCGGCGATTCCGGCCGGCAAGCGGCGATGGCACCGACGAGAAGGCTGCCCGCCTCCCCCGCAAGCCCTTCAACCATGGCCGTCTCGCGCGCGATATCACCCTCCGCGACGTCCACTTCCATATGCAGCGCCGCGACGATACCGAGGCGGCACGCCTCCCGCGCATAAATCTCCTGCGTGAAATCGGCATCGAGCGACGGCGCGCCGGCAAGCCAGGGATAGGACAGCCGGTCCCGGTAGATGAGATGCAGGTGCGTATCGACGATCATGCCGGCCTCCTCCAAGCAGGGCGAACACTGCCATAGAAGAATTCTCTATTCAAATACGAATTTATACGCCTATAGCAGCCCATTCCATCCAGCAAAAAAGCACCGCGAGGACTACCAATCCGGCCCGGTTCTCCTACCTCCCTTCCAGCAACAGGAGGAACCGCATGAAGGTCAGCGCGCGCAACCGCCTCAAGGGCAAGATCGTCGAAGTCGTCCTCGGCGCGACAACGGCTCATGTCCGCATCGATGTCGGCGGCTCGATCATCACCGCCGCCATCACCAATGATGCGGTGAACGAACTCGGCCTTGCTGCCGGCCATGAGGCCTATGCGCTGATCAAGGCATCGGACGTGATGGTGGCGATCGACGACTAGTGTGTTTCGGCATGGTTCCGGGCGCAAAACCAAATCGCGCCTTATGAGAATTCCGTTAATCGCCGATCTTCGTGCACATAGACAGGGGCTCGGTCGCGAAATCGCCCTTCTGGGGCGGCGCAATCGGTTTGAACAGGCTGCGATCCGGCTTCAGGTCGATCAGCGGCGTGCCATCGAGGCAGTCGAGGCCGCGCACGAAGAGCCGGCTGCCTTCGATCTTCTCCAGCAAGACGATCGACGTGCCGATCGGATTGGGCCGGACAGGCGAGCGCAGCGAGAAGGTGCCATGCACTTCGCCGTTCGAAGCGGGGCTCTGCAACACGAGGTCGCGGCGCGACTGGTGAAGCCAGTAGAGCACCTCCAGCCGTTCAAAACGCTCTGCCCCCTTCAGTGCCTGCACCCAGGGCTCGAAGACCTCGATGGTGCAGACCGGACCATCTGGGCGCCCCTGACGCGGCGTTTCCATGCGCGAGGTCCAGGGCGTCGAAATCCGGCCGATGAAAACAATCTGCGCATCCGCTGTCTCCGGCGGAGTGATGGCCACTTCATTCTCGCGGATTTCATTCAGCCGGACCATGCAACGCTCCATCGCTATATTTATAAGGATACGACGATAACCGGCTGGCGCCGCGAGGGAAAGAGGCCAGCAGGCTCAAAGACGGCGACAGATTGACACCGGACACAAGCAGCCTCAGCCGGCACCGGACGCCTCGGCATTTCGCAAACGCCAGTCTGTCGGGGAAAGCCCGGCCCGCTTGCGGAAAAAACGCGAGAAATAGGCGGGGTCCTCGAAGCCGATCTCCCGGCCAATGTCCTCCACCGGGCGAATGGTGAAACGCAGCAGACGCTTGGCCTCCAGCAAGCGCCGCTCCAGCACCATATCCTTCACCGTCTGGCCAAAGACCGTACGCGCCGCCTTGTCGAGTAGGTGCGGCGTCGTCGCCAGCCGTTCGACATAGTGCCCGACAGGCCAATCCTCCCGGTAGTGCCGGTCGATGGCACGGCGCAGCTCCAGCCCCAGCGCAACCGCAGGCGAGGCCGCCGCAAAGCCGCCCGGGCCGCCAAGTCGCGCCATCAGCGAGAGGACGACCGCGATCAGCCCGGCGAGCACCCGTTCGCTCGCTCCCGCGCCGCCGCGATATTCCTCCATCACCATGGCGAGCAGCGTATCGATCCGCATCCAGCCGGGGGCATCCGCCGCACCGGAAAGCAGCACCGGCGCATCGAGCGCCAGATCCACCTGCGGCGCCATCGCCCTCAGCTGGTCGTCCGAGATAGAGACAACGATGGCATCCGACCGGTCGTCGACATCGAAGCCGTGCACGACGTTGCTCGGCACAAAGCTGATCGCCGGAGCGGAAAAACTCCAAGTCCGATCCTCGATCCTGTAGCGGCCCTCGCCCTTGAACCAGTAGGTGACCTGCCCCATCAGCGGATGTTTGTGCGGCGCGACTCGGCCGAAATGCAGGCTTTTCCGCTCCATCACCGTCTCGACATGCAGGAACCCGACGTCGAGCACACGGCTCGGTTCACCATAAACGAAGAAGGCGGGAACATCTTTGCGAGCGGTCATGCCGGAAAAAGTACCAGCGAATTACCGTGTTTGTCCATGGCACTCCAGACGCTCCCGACTTAGCGTTTGTCAGGATTTTCAAGGAGGAGATCACCATGCGCGCGGAAGACCATCGCAGCGACAAGACCCGGCCGTTCACCGGCGCCGAATATCTCGCAAGCCTGCGCGACGGGCGCGAGGTCTATATCAATGGCGAGCGCATCGCCGATGTCACCAGACACCCGGCCATGCGCAACTCAGCCCGCTCCATCGCCCGCATGTACGATGCGCTGCACGATCCGGCACGCAAAGAGCGCCTGATATCGCCGACCGATACCGGTTCCGGCGGCTATACGCACAAATATTTCCGCGTCGCCCATTCTTCAGCCGATCTCGTCGCCCAGCAGGGCGCCATCGCCGACTGGGCGCGCATGTCCTACGGCTGGATGGGTCGCACGGCCGACTACAAGGCGGCACTGATGAACACGCTCGGCGCCAATGCCGACTGGTACGGTCCGTTCAAGGACAATGCACTTTCCTGGCACAGGCGGGCGCAGGAAAGCGTGCTCTTCATGAACCACGCCATCGTCAACCCGCCGATCGACCGTCACAAGCCGGCCGATGCGGTGAAGGACGTCTTCGTGCACATCACGAAGGAAACAGATGCCGGCATCTATGTCTCGGGCGCCAAGGTCGTCGCCACCTCCTCGGCGCTGACGCACTACAATTTCCTCGCCCAGAGTTCGGCGACCGTCACCGAGGACCCGTCGCTGTCGGTCATGTTCATCCTGCCGATGAATGCGCCCGGCGTGAAGATGTTCTGCCGCACCTCCTACGAACAGACAGCGGCAACCGCGGCCCACCCCTTCGACTACCCGCTCTCCTCGCGTTTCGACGAGAACGATGCGATCCTGGTGCTCGACAATGTCTTCGTGCCCTGGGAGGACGTGCTGGTGCTGCGCGATGCGGCCAAGATCCTGTCCTTCCACCCGGCCTCCGGCTTCATGCACGGCTATTGCTTCCAGGGCTGCACGCGGCTTGCGGTGAAGATGGACTTTCTCGCCGGCCTGCTCGCGAAGGCCCTGCGCGCCACCGGCGGCGATGCGTTCCGCGGCAACCAGGCGATGCTCGGCGAGGTGATCGCCATCCGCCACCAGTTCTGGTCCTTCTCCAACGCCATGGCCTACAACCCGATTCCCTGGGCGAACGGCGCGGTGCTGCCGAACCTCGAGGCGGCGCTCTGCTACCGCACCTTCATGTCGGAGGCCTATCCGAAGGTCATCGACATCGTTCGCCGCACGGTGGCCTCCGGCCTCATCTACCTGCCCTCCTCGGCAAAAGACTTCTCGAACCCGGAGATCGACCGCTATCTCGCGCAATATGTGCGCGGCTCGAACGACATGGGCCATGTCGAGCGCATCAAGATCATGAAGCTGTTGTGGGATGCGACCGGCACGGAATTCGGCGGCCGCCACGCACTCTACGAGCTGAACTATGCCGGCGCGCCGGAAGAAGTGCGCCTACAGGTGCTGAAGGGCGCCGAGCGCGGCGGGCGGCTGAAGGAGATGGAGGCGCTGGTCGACCAGTGCATGGCCGACTACGACGAAAGTGGCTGGACCGGCGACACCTGGCTGCCGCCGCTTGGCAGCGATGCCGTCCGCGACGCGGCCGAATGAGGAGCGCGCCATGGACACCGGCATTTCCAGAACCGAGTTCCGCAATGCGATGGCCCGGGTCTGCGCCCCGGTCAACGTGATCACCACCAAGGGGGGCGCCGGGCGCGGCGGCTTCACCGCCACCGCCATGTGCTCGGTGACCGACGAACCGCCAACGCTGCTCGTCTGCATGAACAGCCGCTCGGCACAAAGCGGCCTCTTCATCGAGAACCGCCGCTTCTGCGTCAACGTGCTGACGCAGGAGCACAAAACACTCGCCGCCTCCTTCGCCGGGCGCGAGGCCGATATGGAGGCGCGCTATGCCGATGCGGCCTGGACCGATCTCCCCTCCGGTAACCAGGCACTCACCGACGCGATCGTTTCCTTCGACTGCCGGCTGACGGAGGCCCGGCTGGTGGGCACACACAACATCTTGATCGGCGAGGTCGTGGACATCCGTAGCCGGCGCGACGGGCATGCACTGCTCTATTTCGACCGCAACTACGTGCATGTGCCGACCCAGACCGGCAGCTTCGGCGGCTAAAGGCGGCGGTAGCCTCTTGACAAGCGACCTTCTATTTAACATGTTAAATAAAATTGCCGTACGCGGGAGGAACCATGCCGCATCTGACAGTGGAGTATTCGGCCAATCTGGAAGGCCGCGCGGATCCTGACGCCCTCTGCGCGGCGCTGCTCCAGACAATGCTGGAAACCGGGCTTTTCGAGATCGGCGCGGTGCGCGTGCGGGCGTTCAGGGCCGAGCACTATGCCATTGCCGACCTTCTGCCGGAAAACGCCTTCGTCGACCTCAACCTGCGCATCGGCAAGGGCCGCAGCGCGGAAGAAAAGAAGCGCACGGGCGAAGCGCTGTTTGCCACCGCAAGCAGGCTCCTCGCCCCGCTCCTCGAGACGCCGCACTTCGCGCTTTCGCTGGAAATCCGCGAGATCGATGCGGAGCTAAGCTGGAAGAAGAACGCCATCCATCCGCGCCTGCGCGCCAAATAACGGACATTCCCAGGAAGATCTCATGTCGAAATACCAGGAAAACATGGCGAAGGCGGCGGCCTATCTCGCCCGCTTCAAGGAAAATGGCGTCCTGAACCGCATCGCCGGCGAGGATCTGCCGGCCGAAGGCGGCGCGACCTTCGAGACAATCTCCCCCGTCGACCTGGCGCCGCTCGCGGTGGTGGCAAAGGGCACGGCCGCAGACATCGACCGTGCGGCAAAAGCCGCCAGGGCCGCCTTCGCAGACTGGGCCGCCATGCCGGGCGGAACGCGTAAAAAACTGCTGCACAAGATTGCCGATGCCATCGTGGCACGGGCGGAGGAAATCGCCTTCGTCGAATGCATGGACACCGGGCAGTCGCTGCGCTTCATGGCCAAGGCCGCGCTACGCGGCGCAGAGAACTTCCGCTTCTTCGCCGACCGCGCTCCTGAGGCCCGCGACGGCAAGACGCTGCTCACTGAGGGCCAGGTCAACATGACGACCCGCGTGCCGATCGGCCCCGTCGGCATTATCACACCGTGGAACACGCCCTTCATGCTGTCCACCTGGAAGATCGCCCCGGCGCTCGCGGCCGGCTGCACCATCGTGCACAAGCCGGCCGAATTCTCGCCGCTGACGGCGCGCCTGCTGGTGGAGATCGCCGAGGATGCGGGCCTGCCAAAGGGGGTGTGGAATCTCGTCAACGGTTTTGGCGAAGATGCCGGCAAGGCGCTGACCGAACATCCCCTGATCAAGGCCATCGGCTTCGTCGGCGAAAGTCGCACCGGATCGATGATCATGAAACAGGGCGCCGACACGCTGAAGCGCGTGCATTTCGAGCTCGGCGGCAAGAACCCGGTCATCGTCTTCGCCGATGCGGACCTCGAACGCGCGGCGGACGCCGTCGTCTTCATGATCTATTCGCTGAATGGCGAGCGCTGCACCTCCTCCTCCCGCCTGCTGGTGGAGGAGAGCATCTACGAGCGCTTCACCACCCTTGTTGCGGAGAAGGCGAAACGCATCAAGGTCGGCCATCCGCTCGATCCGGAAACCGTCGTCGGCCCGCTCATCCATCCCGTGCACGAGAAGAAGGTTCTCGAATACATCACGATCGGCCGGTCCGAGGGCGCGACGGTCGCCGCTGGCGGAGAAAAATTCGACGGACCGGGTGGCGGCTGCTATGTCGCGCCGACGCTCTTCACCGGCGCGAACAACGGTATGCGCATCGCCCAGGAGGAGATTTTCGGGCCGGTGCTGACCGCCATTCCCTTCAAGGACGAAGCCGAGGCGCTCACCCTCGCCAACGACGTCCAGTACGGCCTCACCGGCTATCTCTGGACATCGGATGTGACGCGCGCGTTCCGCTTCACCGATCATCTCGATGCCGGCATGATCTGGGTAAATTCGGAGAATGTGCGCCACCTGCCGACGCCTTTCGGTGGCGTCAAGAATTCCGGCATCGGCCGCGATGGCGGCGACTGGTCCTTCGACTTCTATATGGAGACGAAGAACATCGCCTTTGCCACCGGCGCCCACGCCATCCCGAAGCTCGCCGGCTGATCGCCGGAAAACCAGATTGTACCCGCTCTCGCCCGTCGAGGCGGGCTTGAGGAGGAACCCATGCCCGTACCCCAGCCAAACCTCTACCCGCCCTTCAACATCGTGCGCCTCAGCCATGTCGAGTTCGGCGTTACCGACCTTGCAAAGTCCCGCGCCTTCTATGTCGATACGCTCGGCCTACAGGTGACGGACGAGACCGCAGACACGATCTATCTGCGCGCCATGGAAGAGCGCGGCCACCATTGCATCGTGCTGAAGAAATCCGGAAAATCGGAAGCCCGCGACCTCGGCTTCAAGGTCTTCGACGAGGAGGACCTCGAAAAGGCGGTGCACTTCTTCAAGGGCAAGGGCCTGCCGGTGGAATGGGTCGAGCGCCCTTACCAGGGCCGCACCTTCCGCACGCGCGATCCGCACGGAATCCCCCTGGAATTCTACACCAAGATGGACCGCCTGCCGCCGATCCACCAGAAATATGCGCTCTATCGCGGCGTCAAGCCGCTGCGCATCGACCACTTCAACTGCTTCTCGCCCGATGTCGACGCCTCCGTCGCCTTCTACAACGAACTCGGCTTCCGCGTGACGGAATATACGGAAGACGAAGAGACCGGGAAGCTCTGGGCCGCCTGGACCCATCGCAAGGGCGGCGTGCACGACATCGCCTTCACCAACGGCCGCGGACCCCGCCTGCACCACACCGCCTTCTGGGTGCCGACGCCGCTCAACATCATCGACCTGCTCGACCTGATGGCGACGACCGGCTGGGTTTCCAACATCGAGCGCGGCCCCGGCCGCCATGGCATTTCCAATGCCTTCTTCCTGTACATCCTCGACCCCGACGGGCACCGCATCGAGATCTACTGCTCGGACTACCAGACCGTCGACCCCGATCTCGAACCGATCAAATGGGACCTGAAGGACCCGCAGCGCCAGACCCTCTGGGGCGCTCCGGCACCAAAATCCTGGTTCGAACACGGCAGCCTCTTCGCCGGCACAGAGGTCATGGAACCGCAGCTCAAGGCCCAGCCCATCATTGCACCGTAAGGCGCAAACCGGCCGCAGAGATGAAGGACGACAGGATGAACCACCCGAGATTTGCCAGCTTCAGCATCGGCCAGCGCAAGGGCTACGGCCTGATCGTCGCGGACGGCGTGATCGACCTTTCCACCCGGTTTGCCGACCGTTTCCCGACCCTGAAGGAGGTGGTGGAAGCCGGTGCCTTCGGCGAACTGCTAACCGCGGCCGCCGGGCAAAAGCCGGATCATGCGTTGGATGCGATCAGCTACGAGATCCCGATCCCTGCGCCGGAGAAGATCATCTGCGTCGGCGTGAATTTTCCTGATCGCAACGAGGAGTACAAGGACGGCCAGGCTGCGCCGGCAAATCCGTCGCTGTTCATCCGCTTCCCGCGCTCTTTCACCGGCCACGACCGGCCGCTGATCCGTCCGCCGGAAAGCCCGCAGCTCGACTATGAGGGCGAGATCGTCATCGTCATCGGCAAGGGCGGACGACGGATCACCGAGGCAGACGCGCTGGCCCACATCGCGGCACTCTCGCTCTGCAACGAGGGTACCATCCGCGACTGGGTGCGCCATGCCAAGTTCAACGTCACCCAGGGTAAGAACTTCGACCGGACCGGCTCGATCGGCCCCTGGCTGGTGCCCTATGCGGATGAACGCCAGCTCGCCGACATCAAGCTCGAAACACGCGTCAACGGCGAGGTGCGCCAGAGCGACCGCACCAGCCGCATGATCTTTTCCTTCCGCAAGATCATCGCCTATATCTCCACCTTCACCACGCTGGTGCCGGGTGACGTCATCGTGACAGGCACCCCGACCGGCGCCGGTGCACGCTTCGATCCGCCGATCTGGCTGAAGCCGGGCGATGTGGTCGAAGTGGAGGCAGAGGGTATCGGCACGCTCCGCAACACCATCGCCGACGAGGCCACCCCATGATGACGCCCGAGGAGATCCATGCTGCAGCGGCCAGCCTCGACGAGGCCGAGCGCACCCGCATCCAGACCGGCCTTCTCTCGCTGAAGCACCCCGCGATCACCATGGGCGACGCCTACGCGGTCCAAGGGGCGTGGGTGAAGAAGAAGATCGCCGACGGCCGCCGGGTCGTCGGCTGGAAGATCGGCCTCACCTCCAAGGCCATGCAATATGCGCTGAACATCGACATTCCCGATTCCGGCGTGCTGTTCGACGACATGGTCTTCGAGGACGGCGCGACCGTGCCGGCCGGCCGCTTCATCCAGCCGCGTGTCGAGGCGGAGATCGCCTTCGTGATGAAGGCGCCGCTGAAGGGACCGGGCGTCACCGTCTTCGACGTGCTGAACGCCACGGACTATGTAACCCCGGCGCTGGAAATCCTCGATACACGCATCCTGCGCGTCGATCCCGAGACGAAGAAGGCGCGCACCATCTTCGACACGATCTCCGACAATGCCGCCAATGCCGGCATCGTCACGGGCGGGCGCGCCGTGCGTCCTGATCAGATCGACATGCGCTGGATGGGCGCCATCGTCAGCCGCAATGCGGAAGTGGAGGAAACCGGCCTCGGCGCCGGCGTGCTCAACCAGCCCGCCCGTGGCGTCGCCTGGCTCGCCAACCGGCTGGCGCAATATGGTGACGGCATCGAGGCCGGGCAGATCGTGCTCGCCGGCTCGTTCATCCGCCCGGTGGAAGCCCGCCACGGCGATACGATATCAGGCGACTTCGGCCCCTACGGCACCGTCAGCCTGTTCTTCGCATAGGAGTTTTCGATGCCCGCCCCGAAAAACCGCTTCAAGCAGGCGCTCCAGAAAGGCCGGGCGCAGATCGGCCTCTGGCAGGCGCTCGCCAATCCCTACACGGTCGAAATCTGCGCCGAAGCCGGCTACGACTGGCTGCTGCTCGATGCCGAACACGCGCCGAACGACGTGCCCCTGCTCGTCTCGCAGCTCCAGGCGATGAAGGGGACCCCAAGCCACGCCGTCATCCGTCCAGCGATCGGCGAGACCTGGATCGTCAAGCAACTGCTCGACATCGGCGCGCAAACGCTGCTGATCCCGATGGTCGACAGCAAGGCGATGGCAAAGACGATGGTGAAGGCCGTGCGCTACCCGCCGCATGGCGTACGGGGCGTCGGTGCGGCACTCGCCAGAGCCTCCGCCTTCAACCGCACAACGGACTATCTGCAGACGGCAAACGCGGAGATCTGCCTGCTGCTGCAGGTCGAAAGCCGCGCCGGGCTGGAGGCGCTCGATGACATCGCCGGAACCGAGGGGGTTGACGGCGTCTTCATCGGCCCGGCCGACCTTGCCGCCGACATGGGTTTCCTCGGCAAGCCGGGTGCGCCCGAAGTGCAGGCCGAGGTGGAAAAGGCACTGAAGAAGATCCAGGGGCACGGCAAGGCAGCCGGCATCCTGATCGGCGACCTCGGGCTCGCCAAGCGCTATCTGGAGCTCGGCGCCACCTTCGTCGCCATCGGCAACGACGTGACGCTGCTCGCCAATGCCACGACGAAGCTCCTTGCCGATTTCAGGGCTGCCGAGCCGGCAAAAGCTCCGGCCGGCGCCGAGGTCTACTGAGCCGATAAAACGCTATTCTTCGCCGCCTGCCTTGCCGTCGAGCTTGAGCGCGGCGAGCTCCTCAAGCATGTCGAGCAGCGCTTCGACACGCTCGGCACCGAAACGGGCATCGATATCCGCATAGACACGGCGGGAATCCGGCATGACCTCGTCGATGACCGCCTGGCCGGCCGGCGCGAGCCGCAGCAGAACGCGGCGGCCGTCTTCCTTGTCCTTCTGTCGGGTGATCAGACCGCGCTCCTCAAGCGAGCGCAGCATGCGCGTCAGGCTCGGCGCCAGGATGAAGGCCTTCTCGGCCACTTCCGTCGCATCGAGCGTGCCGGCCTGCGAGAGCACCCGGATGACCCGCCACTGCTGCTCGGTCACGTCGTGATCGGCAAGGATCGGCCGGAAATGGCTCATCACCGCTTCGCGGGCCTTCAGGAGGCCGATGGCGAGCGACCGCCGCCGCTCACGCGGCAGGGAATCCTTCGTTTCGTCGGGATTGGTCATGTCGAGAGGGCACCGTTCGTCTTCCTGCCTCTATCCGCGATTTTTCCGGCCTGCGCAATGCGCGGGGAACAGTATAGAACAAGATCAACGGATCGATTGCAGCTGTCCGACATGCTAGCGTCGCCGGTGAAGCCAGCCCAGCGAAAGTGCAACAGCCCATGACGCCTGAAACATCCATGCCAGAGACAAACTATATCTTCCCGCCGTCGCCGGTTCCGGCCCTGCCGATCCGGGGCAGCATCGCGCTCTTTCCCATCCACCGCATCTATTGTGTCGGACGCAATTTCGCGGACCATGCGATCGAGATGGGTCATGACCCCGACAAGGAGCCGCCCTTCTTCTTCCAGAAGAACCCCGACACCGTGGTGTTGCCCGGCACCCCCTTTCCCTATCCTGCTGCCAGCCGCGATGTCCACCACGAGGTCGAGCTGGTCGTCGCCCTCCAGGGCGGCGGCACGGACATTCCCGTCGAGCGCGCGCTCGACTGCGTCTACGGCTATGCCGTCGGCCTCGACATGACGCGCCGCGACCTGCAGGCGGAGGCCAAGAAACACGGCCGGCCCTGGGAAGTCGCAAAGGCCTTCGAGCAATCCGCGCCGTGCGGCCCGGTTCACACGGCCGCCGAGATCGGCCATCCCGGAGAAGGCACGATCCGGCTTACGATCAACGGCACGATCCGCCAGGACGGCAACCTCAATCAGATGATCTGGAAAGTGCCGGAGATGATCGCCTATCTCTCGCGCCTCTTCACCTTGAAGCCCGGCGACCTGATCTTCGCGGGCACGCCGGCCGGCGTCGGCGCGGTGGCAAAGGGCGACACGATGATCGCGCATATCGACGGGTTGGACGAGGTGCGCTTCACCGTCGCCTGATCAACGGACCGCAAGCCGGAGGATGGCGCGGCTCCCTGGTTCAGGGAGCCCTCTGGGCCTGCGACAGGACGCCACGCACCATCGCCGCGTTGTTTGATTAAAGTCAAAGAGCGAGACCTCCGGCGGGTCTACTTCCTTGCTCATGAACGAAAGACGTTCGTCAGCAAGGAGAATTCCAGTGCGTACCATGGCAAAGAGCATCGTCGGCGCGGCAGCAGTCATTCTGGCGCTTGCGCTTCCGGCAGCAGCGGCAGATTTCGAAGTGCATATGCTGAACAAGGGCGCCGAGGGCGCCATGGTGTTCGAGCCCGCCTTCGTGAAGGTCGCACCCGGCGATACCATCACCTTCATCCCCACCGACAAGGGCCACAATGTCGAGACGATCAAGGGCATGATTCCCGAGGACGCCGAAGCCTTCAAGAGCAAGATCAACGAGAACTTCAAGGTCACCTTCGACAAGGCCGGCGCCTATGGCGTCAAATGCACGCCGCATGTCGGCATGGGCATGGTGGGCGTGGTGGTCGTCGGCGACGCGCCGGCCAATCTCGATGCGGTCAAGACGGGCAAGCTGCCGAAAAAGGCCCGCGAGCGCATGGACGCCGCCATCGCGGCAGCAGGCCTGTAACGGCTCTCCCTTCGGGGCGGGGGGCGGAACCCGGGGCGGAGCGATCCGCACCGGGTTTTCTTTTCACCCGTCAATCGGCCCATTCCGGATCGGTGGTGAAGGCGATGGTCAACCAGCGATCCGGCCCCTCGTCGCCGATCGCCGCGCCGACCTCGTCGCGGATATCATCCCATTCCTGCAGCTTCTTGGCCGGAAAATCCTCCGGAACGATGAAAAAGAGCTCGATCTGTCGGCCGCGGCCGACCCTTGCGACATAGGCCCGATGGGACAGAAAGCCATACCGCTCGACGATGGTCTTCGCGACCGTATCGACGTGGCTCTTCAGGTCGGACGGGGTCACCAGCAGGATATCGGCCAAGGCCTGGCGGATCGTGCCGGCCGGAATGGGGATGATGACGAGGCAGACGAGCGCCAGCGCCAAGGGGTCGATATAGGGCGATAGCCACTCATAGGCCGAACCCTGGATGAGAAAACCGAAGACGAAGGCGATGAGCAGCGCGCCGGTCAGTCCCGCCGACATCATCCAGGCCTTGACGTCGAGGGCGACGAAATCGGACTGGATCGTGCGGTTGGCCCGACTGGCGATGATCGCCATCGCGGTGGTGACGGCAAGCGTGACGACGGCATAGAGGATCGCCTGGTCGAAGTCGAGCGGCCGGCCACCGTCCAGAAGGCTGCTGACGGCATTGATCAGTGCGTAGATCGCCGCGCCCGTCAGCAGAATGCCGTTGAGGCCGAGCACCATGGGTTCGAGGTGCCAGAAGCCCATGGTGAAATGCTTGACCAGCCGGCCCTTGCCCGCCCCACCGGCCGCCGAGGCAGCGATCAGGTTCGAGACGAGCAGGGCGATCACCGTCATGACAGCATCCGTCAACGCATAGACACCATCGAAAATGATGGCGAAGGAGCCTGAGAGAATGCCGAAAAGGATGCCGACGCCGGCCAGGAGGATGGTGACCAGGATGGAAATGCGCAGAAGCCCCTGTTCCGTCTTCATGGCCGGTCCTTTCCATTGTTCGAGGGTGCCCTCGGCTTATAGCCGGCACCCCGGACAAATTCCATCTTCTGCATGATCTGGATTTACACATTTAATTTTCTAATGCCCCCGGCCCCTGCTAGTTTGCCGCCATGAACCAACGGGAACGCGCATGCTGAAACTTGCCCTGCTGTCGGCCTGGCTCTTCCTTGCGGCCCTCTGCCCTCCTCTTCTTGCCGCTGAAAACACCATGGTTACACAACTGCACAAGGCCGCCGCGGCAAACGACATCGCCGCCATCAAGACGCTGCTCGCCAAGGGTGCGGACATCGACGCGCGCGACACCAGCGGTGCGACGGCACTGCTCGTCGCCACGCATGGCAACAAGGTGAACGCCGCACGCGCGCTGATCGAGGCCGGCGCCGACGTCAACGCCAAGGACGACATCAGCGACAGCCCCTATCTCTATGCCGGGGCACGCGGCCATCTCGAAATTCTCAAGCTGACGCTCGCCCACGGCGCTGATCTCAAGAGCATCAACCGCTATGGCGGCACCGCCATCATTCCGGCTGCCGAACGCGGCCATGTCGAGACCGTCGAGACGCTGATCAAGGCCGGCACCGACGTCGACCACGTCAACCATCTCGGCTGGACGGCGCTCCTGGAAGCAATCATCCTCGGCGATGGCGGCCCACGCCACGTCAAGATCGTCGCATTGCTGATCGCCGCCGGCGCCAAGATCGAGCTTGCCGACAATGACGGCGTCAGCCCGCTGCAGCACGCCCGCGGCCGCGGCTATGACGAGATCGCCGCGCTGCTGGAAAAGGCCGGCGCGAAGAAATAAAGGGCGGCCAACGCCCGCTGAGACCACCGGAAACACTCAACCAAAGGGCCTGAGACGATGCAACGAAGCTATTACTCCTCCCTCGGCGGCCACCCCCCGCAGAGCGACCTCCTGACCGGCCGCGCCGTCTTCACCGAGGCCTATGCTGTGATCCCCAAGGGGGTGATGCAGGACATCGTCACCAGCTTCCTGCCCTTCTGGAACGACACGCGCTGCTGGGTCATCGCTCGCCCGCTTTCCGGCTTTGCCGAGACCTTCTCACAATATGTCATGGAAGTGGCGCCGGGTGGCGGCAGCGACCGACCGGAACAGGATCCCGAGGCAGAGGGCGTGCTCTTCGTCGTCGATGGCGAGGTGGAGCTGACGCTGCCGACCGGCAAGCACACGCTGCAGCCAGGCGGTTACGCCTTCCTGCCGCCAGCCCTGAAATGGTCGCTGCACAACCGCTCTGGCGCCCATGCCCGCTTCCACTGGGTCCGCAAGGCCTATGAGGCCGTCGATGGCCTTGCTCATCCCGAGCCGCTGATCCTCAACGAAAGGGACATCACCCCGAACGCGATGCCCGGCACAAACGGGGGATGGGCGACAACGCGCTTCGTCGATCCGAACGACCTGCGCCACGACATGCATGTGACGATCGTCACGCTGATGCCCGGCGCCGTCATTCCTTTTGCGGAAACCCATGTCATGGAGCACGGCCTCTATGTGCTGCAGGGCAAGGCCGTCTACCGCCTCAACCAGGACTGGGTGGAAGTGGAAGCCGGTGACTTCATGTGGCTGCGCGCCTTCTGCCCGCAGGCCTGCTATGCCGGCGGCCCCGAGCCATTCCGCTACCTGCTCTACAAGGACGTCAACCGCCACATGAACCTGCGTCCCTTCGGCAGCCGCCGTTAAGTCCGACGCCCCACGACGAAAAACCCGCGCTGCATCCGGCGCGGGTTTTCTCGTTCACGGCATGAACGGCATCGCCGCCGGATAGTGCCGAGGATCGAAGCGCAGATAGAGCAGTGCCGTTGCAAGCACACAGCCGAGATGCAGCACCCAGCCCGCCGCAAAGCCACCCGTCCAGTCATGCAGCAACGCCATCGCATAGGGGCCGAGTGCGGCGATGAGAAAGCCCCCGCCCTGCATCAGCGCGGCAAGCGCACCGGCCTGTTCGGGCCGCGGCAGGTGGTCGAGCGCCGTGACGATGGCAAGCGCGAAGCTGCCACCAAGGCCCGCGCCACACAGCCCGGCCCACACGGCCGGCGCCATGCCGGGAAGACAGGCAAGGCCGAAGAAGCCGACAGCCTGGAAGAAGATCGTCAGCCAAAGCCAGCGGCGACGGTCGACATTGCGGCGCGCCAGGATGGGAAGGCCAAGCGCCGCGACGGCCTGGCAGACCGCCATGACCGCGACGAGATTGCTGCTGTCGGCGCTCGTCCAGCCCTGTGCCTGGTAATAGGGTGCAAGCCAGGCGATCAGCGAGGAATAGCCGGCATTGATCAGCCCGAAGGCGCCCATCAGCACCCAGGTCCGCGGCCGGCACAGGAGCCGACGCGTCAGCGTCCCATCGGGCCGGCTCGCTTTCACGTCGGACAGGATGCGCCAGGATGCGGCGAGCGCGACGGCAACCGGCAACGCCAGCCAGGCAAGCGCCGCCCGCCAGCTATAGCCGGCATGCACGAGCACCGGCATCATCCGCGCCCCGAAAGCGCCGCCAGCCATGATCATCGCCGAATAGAGCCCTGTCACGACAGGCACGCTCGTCGGAAAGCGTGCCTTGATGATGCCGGGAAAGGCAGCCTGGATGAAGGCGACGCCGACGCCACAGAGCGCCGCCGTCACGATCAGCGACGGGCCATCCCCTGCAACGAGGCGCAGCGCCGAGCCAGCGAAAAGCACGGTCAGCGCAATCAGCAAGCCACGCCGGGCACCCAGCCGCACCAGAAGACCCGGTGCGACAAAGGCGCCGAGGCCCATCAGAAGCATGGGGAGGAGCGTCAGCATGGCGATGCCGCCAAGACCGAGGCCGGTATCCGCACCGATCTCCGCAAGGATCGGGGCCGGAGCCGCCAGGAAGGGCCTGAGATTGAGGCCGATCAGGACCACCAGTGCAAGCATTGCCCAATCGCGGCCGGAGCGCGTATCCGTCATGGTTCGACTTTCGTGCTGAAAAGACAGGCCGAGGCACAGGCATCAACCCTCGCCTATCGCTATCACTGGCTTGAATCATGCGCAAATTAGATGTTTAGATAGCTGCCATTCCGATTTTCGATGGAGACCCCGTGCTCGATCCGCGCCTGCTCCGGGCTTTCGTGGCAATTGCCGATGCCGGCAGCTTCACTGCCGCGGCCGACCGTCTGCACATGACTCAATCGACGATGAGCCAGCAGATCGCCCGTCTCGAGGAGGCGATCGGCCGGGAGCTGGTTGATCGCGCCGCGCGACCCGTGCGCCTGACGGTGACCGGCGAGCGCCTGCTCGGCCACGCCCGGCGCATCCTCACGCTGCAGACCGAGGTGCTGGCACTGGTCGCCGAGACCTCCGGCACCACTTCGGTGCGTATCGGCATGCCCGACGACATCGCAACGCCCGAAATGGCCCACGCCTTCGCGGCCTTCGCCAAGCGCCACAAGGAGGCGCGTCTCGACGTCACCACGGGACTGCGTGCGGACCTCACGCGGCGCTATCGTTCCGGTGAACTCGATATCGTCGTGCTCAAGGAGGACACGCCGAGCGCCGACAGCTGGGCGAGTTTCGAAGAGCCGATCGCCTGGTTCGCCGCGCTGGACGCACCAGCGGACTTGCCCGATCCCGTGCCGCTCGTCACCTTCCCGCCCGGCGGGCTCTATCGCGATGCCATGTTCGACAGGCTGGAGCGAGAGCGGCAGCGCTGGTATGTCGCCTTCACCTCTGCCAGCCTGCGCAACGTGCTGATGGCTATCGAGGCCGGCCTCGGCCTCTCGCTGCTGCCCGTCGATGCGGCAAAGGGTTGGCGGGTAAAACGCTTTGCCGATTTCCCGCCTGAGCCACCGGTCGTCGCCTCGCTTTATTCCTGGGAGCGGAACGGCATCGTCGGTGAACTCGCAAGCGAGGTTCTCGACATCCTCAAGCGGCATTTTGCCCGTGAAAGGAACTCCATCGCCTAGTAGAAAGCGCTCGCTGCCCGGCCTGTTTTTTATCTGCTGCGGAGAACGGATCGGGTATTCGGCAAACTCTGAAAATTGCGTTGGAACAATTCGGGGGTATCTGCGTTTTCTGAGCGAGAAAACGCACATTTCAGGACCCCATGACCCGCCCTTCCTCCACCTACCGCCTGCAGTTCCGAAACGGCATGGACTTCGCGAGGGCACGTCAGTTGGTGCCCTATCTCCAGCATCTGGGCATCAGTCATCTGCACGCTTCGCCGGTGATGACGGTGGTGAAGGGATCGCCCCATGGCCGCGATGTCATCGATCCCAATGCTGTCGATCCTGCCCTCGGCGGCCTCGATGGCCTTCGCCAGCTTGCCGGCGATCTGAAGGCGAAAGGCCTAGGCCTCATCCTCGACATCGCACCGAACCACGTGGCCGCAAGCCTTGAAAACCCCTGGTGGCACAGCGTCCTCACCTGGGGAAAGGAAAGTCCGTTTTCCGGGCATTTCGATATCGACTGGTCGGAAAAACTGACCCTGCCCATACTCGACAGGGATTTCGCGGCGGAAGCCGCGAGCGGCAGGATCCGCCTCGCGCTGGATCCGGAGCGAGGCGTCCTGTCGCTGTGCTACCGCGGCGACTTCTATCCCCTGCATCCCGAGACAGGCCCGCAAGCTCTCGCAGCACGCGGCGACGACCTCTTGCTGATCGCCGCCCCGACAGCAGCCTTCGAGGGTGCCGCTGCCAGCACGCGTGCCGTCATCGACGAGAAGGAGGTCGTGGCGCGCATACTTGCCGAAATCTCGCACGATCCGGGGCGAATCACGGCCATCCACGAGGCACAGCCCTGGCGGCTGGTGGAACGAAAGACGGCGCGCCGACAGGCCGGCTACCGACGACTGTCCCGATCCGCAGACCTTGTCGGACTGCGCCTCGAAGACACCAGGGTCTTTGACGACAGCCACCGGCTGATCATCGACCTCGTGCGCGAAGGCACGGTGGACGGGCTGGCGATCCTTCACATCGACGGGTTCAGCGATCCGCGTGCCTATCTGGAACGGCTGCGCGCCGCCGTCGGTTCGGCCTATCTGATCGTCGACAAGCGCCTTGCAGGCAGCGAGCGGCTGGCGGCGGAATGGCCGGTTCACGGCACGACCGGCGGCGAAATCATCACCGCACTCACCGGCATGATGGCCTGCCGTCCCGGCGAGGCATCCGGCCCCGGCAACGATGGCCTGCGAGCGGAAACGGTCCGGGAGGCCTGCAAGCGGCAGATCCTCACGAGGGACCTGGAGAGCGAGACGGCACAGCTGACCCTCCTTGCAAAGGCTCTCGCCGACCGATCCCATGCCGACCTCTCCCGCAGCTCGCTTGCCGAGGCGATCCGCGCCTTGATCATCGCCCTGCCCGTCGCACGGACATACGCAACCGCCACGCATATCAGCGAACGCGACCGCGAGATCATCGCAACGGCCCGACAGCAGGCCCAGGAGGGAAACCGACCGGAGGTCCGCGAGGCAATCGACTTCATCTGGGAACTGCTGGCCGACGACCGGATCGCGGTTACTCTTGCAGGCTGCACCGAGTTTCGCGCGCGTTTCCAACAATTGAGCGGCTGCGTTGCGGCAAGAGTGCCTGACGACGCGCTTCTCTCAACGGACACCGGCAGCACTGCGCGCGGCGGATTGCCGGACGGCCCCGCGGCGTTTCACGCATCCATGCGGGCCCGCGCAGAAGCCATGCCGCACGGCCTGTCCGCTGTCGCCCCGTTCGGCGCTGCCTGTGGCGGAGACACCAGAGCCCGGCTCCACGCCCTCGCAGAGGCGCCGGACCTCTGGCACACAGCGACGGGGCGCTGGTCTGCCCTCGGCGCCGCCGTGATCCGCGACCCGGCCGGCGAGACCGCACCGGAGCCGGATACGGAACGGCTGCTTTACAATGCAATCGCAGCCATCTGGCCGGTCGCGGGGCTTGAGGACAGCGCGGCCATCCGGTCCCTTGCCGCCGATCTAAAGGTTTTCGTGCAAAGCCAGAGGCATGTCAGCCCGCAAGGCCGGCTGCCGGGCACCCATCCTGCGCGGGCGCTTGCCGGTCTCATCGAAGGCCTGTTCGGTAATGACGCTTTCCTGCGCGATCTAGACGCGACACTGCCGCCCTTTATCGATGCCGGGCTGATGAACGCCCTTGCACAGACGCTGATCAAACTGACCATGCCGGGCGTTCCGGATATAAGGCAGGGCAGCGAGCGCGGCGACTTTTCCTTGCGGAAGGCTGGGCACCGCGTGTTCATGCTGCCATCCGGCATCCTGTCGGAAAAGCCGCCCGCGACAAGGACTGCCTTCGCCTCCTACAAGCAATGGCTGGTGGCAACCGTGCTCGCCACACGAATGAAACATCCCGAAGGACCGTTCACCGGCCCTTACCTTCCACTCGACCTTTCGGATGGCGGCGCGCAAGCTCTCGCCTTCCTGCGTGGCGCCCCACAGGCGTTTGCCATTACCGTGGCGCCGCGCCACACTTTCGGCAAGACGCATCCCGGCAGCCTGCACCTGACGGAGGACGCGATGCGCGGCATTTCCATCACCATTCCCGACCGCTTCTACGGGCGCACCGTGCAATCCGTACTCGATGGCCGAAAATTGGTTCTGGGTGGCGAAATGCCGCTCACCGAAGCCCTTGCTGGGGAGCCTGTCGCTCTCTTCGTCAGCGCCTAAAGCACTCTCGCCAAGGCGGCCAGGGGCGAACAGAGGCTTGGAGTCCGTCAGCTTTATACTGAGTATGAAGGACCCTAGGATTCTTTGTTTTCGTTTGTCCTTTCGGGAAAACCGGGCTCCATTTTTCCCTGACAAACCCTAGCGGATCTCCCGCGCAAGCGTCTGAAGCCGCGTGAAGGCATCGTAGCGCTTCGTGTGCAGAGCCGCAATATCGGCACCGGCCGGCTGGTAGGTGCGGTCGGTCGCCGAAAGGGCTGCCATTGCCGCTCGCACATCCGGGAAGGCGCCCGCGGCAACGCTTCCGAGAATGGCGGCACCCAGCAGCACCGGTTCCTCCGCCCGTGTCGCAAGCAAGGCCTTGCCGGTTGTATCGGACAGGAGCTGGCGAACGAGATCGAGCTGGCCCGCACCACCGCTGATCACGATCCTGTCAATGGGCGCACCGGCCGCCGCCTGCGCGTCGATGATCTGGCGCAAGCCATAGCCAATGCCGCAAAGCCCGGCGATGTAGAGCGAGACGAGATTGGCAAGGTCACGCTCCATGCCGAGGCCGACGATCGCCGCGCGGGCGTGCGGATCGGCGAAGGGCGCGCGATTGCCGAGAAATTCGGGCACGACATGTACGCCATCCGCCAGCTCCGCCGCGGCCGAAAGCGTCGGCACGTTCTCTGCAGCAAGCCCCGCCAGGAAGGCCGGCAAGGAAAGGCCCTGTGCCTTCGCCAGCGCAGCGGCTTCGTCCGCCGCCGGGTGGAAGGAGAGAAGCTGCTCGATGGCAGCGCCGGCCGCCGATTGCCCCCCCTCGTTCAACCACATGCCCGGCACCATCGCAGAATAATATGGCCCCCAGACACCCGGCACGAAGACCGGCTCTCGGGTCGAGGTCATGGTGCAGGAGGACGTGCCGAAGACATAGCCGAGATTGTTTTGCGGCGGGCCATCGACCCCAACCGTGCCGATGCCGCCCGCATGGGCATCGATCATGCCGGCACCGACCGGTGTACCCGCGGCAAGACCGAGCTCTGCCGCCGCCTTTGCCGTCAGGCCGCTGCCAAGCGGCGTGCCCGGCTCGACGACACGTTGGCCGATACGGACAAAATCCTCATCTGCGAGCAGACCGAGGCCGATGTCATGGAAATAGCTCGGATCCCACCGCTTTTCGTGCGCAAGATAGGTCCATTTGCAGGTCACAGTGCAGGTAGAACGCGCAAGGTCGCCCGTCGCGCGCCAGGTCAGGAAGTCTGCAAGGTCGAAAAACTGCCAGGCAGCGTCGAAGACCTGCGGACGATTTTCCTTGAGCCACAGCAGCTTCGGCGTTTCCATCTCCGGTGAGATGATGCCGCCGACATAGCGCAACACCTCGTGACCCTTGGCGTTGATGCGCTCGACCTGTTCGACCGCCCTGTGGTCCATCCAGACGATGATGTCGCGCTCCGGGTCCTCCGAAGGGCCGACGGGTAGCGGCTTGCCCCCATCTCCGAGCACGACCAGCGAACACGTCGCGTCGAAGCCGAGGCTGATGATCTGCTCGGGCGCAACGCCGGCCTTGGCGACGGCTTCACGCACCGAAGCACAGACGGCGGCCCAGATCTCCGTGCTCGACTGCTCGACCATCGCGCCCGGCTCGCGGAACAGCGAAATGTCGCGTTTTCCCGAGGCCAGCATGCGCCCGGTCATGTCGAAGAGGCCGGCTCGGGCGCTTCCGGTGCCGACATCGACGCCGACAAGGTAGCGTTCGCCGCCCGCGGGACGTGCGGAGGAAGGAGTGTTCATGGGTCTACCGCCTGCAATCGGGAATTCTTCGGGCAGGCGGCCACAAGCCGCCTGCGGGTTTTGCTTCAGAGATCGACGCTGTTCGGCAGGATCACCAGGTCACGGATCGTGACATTGCGCGGCCGGGTCAGCATGAAGAGCACGGCATCGGCCACCTCCTTCGGCTGCATCAGGCTGCCATTGGCGAGCGCTTCGTCCATCTTCTCCTTCGGCCAGTCATCGAGCAGCGCCGTCACGACCGGTCCCGGCAGCACCGCGCCGACACGCACGCCATGTTGTGCCACCTGCCGGCGCGTCGAATGCACGAAGGCCTGTACCGCAAATTTCGAGGCCGTGTAGATCGGCTCCCAGACGACGGGCACGACACCTGCAATCGACGAGGTGAAGAGGATATCACCGGTCTTCTTCCCGATCATGTAGGGCAGAACTGCGTGGACCGAGCGGAAGGCCGCGTTGATGTTGAGGTTCAGCATGCGGTCCCAGGCATCGGGGTCACCCTCTACCACCGGCCCGCCGATATAGGCACCGGCATTGGCGTGGAAGATGTCGAGCCCGCCGGCAATCTCCAGGATACGAGGCATCATGCCCGAAACGTCGGCGGGATCCAGGAGATCGACGACGAGCGGCAGGGCATTGGGGCCGAGCTCCTTGCAGAGCTGTTCCAGCTTGTCCTTCGCGCGGTCGACGAGCACCACCTTCGCGCCTTCGGTAAGGAGGGTCCTGGCGCATTCCAGGCCGATGCCGGAGGCGGCACCGGTGATGGCGGCAATCTTGCCCTTCATGAGGTCAGCCATATCGAAAACTCCATTCCAAAATTATGCACGGCCGTGGCTGACGCGTGAGCGTCGGGCGAGCGAATCGACGATGACGGCGATGGCGAGAACGCCCCCGGTGATCATGTAGCGCAGCGATGACGAGAGATTGAGCAGCGTCAGGCCGTTCGAGATCGCCTGGATGACGATGATTCCGAGCAGGGCCGAATAGGCGCTTCCTCGACCACCGAAGAGGCTGGTACCACCGATAACCGCCGCGGCGATCGCGTTGAGGTTGACGTCGCCCGTGCCGGCCTGCTGGCTGGAGGAGGCAAGCCGCGAAGCCGAGAGGATGCCGCCGAGCGCGGCCAGCGTCGAGCAAAGCATGAAGGCGCTCATATAGATGCGGCGCACGTTGATGCCCGAGCGGCGCGCCGCCTCCTTGTTGCCGCCGACGGCGAACATCGAGCGGCCCCATTTGGTGCGCGTCAGCGCATAGTTGAGGACAACGGCGAGCGCGATGAAGAGCGCGAACATCCACGGGATGCCGCGGCCGAGATTGAGATAGAAGACGGCGATCTCCAGCGCTGCCGTCAGCACGACGGCCTTGAGGATCAGCGCCCGCATCGGCTGGGCGGAGAGGTTCGCCGCAAGACGCTGCGCGCGGGTGCGAAGGCCGCGGCCGATCATCACGAGGCCGGGAACCAGCGCCAGGGTGTAGGACAGCCAATCGGGCATGATCAGGATCTGGCCGAAACGCACCAGCGAGGATGCATAGGGCAGATTGATCGAGCCGGTCGGGCCGAGAATGAAGAGCTGCAGGCCGAGCAGCGCCAGCAGACCTGCGAGCGTGGCGACGAAGCTCGGCATGCCCAGCCGGTTGTAGAGCGTCGCATAAAGAAGGCCGACGCCCGCACCGACGACAAGTGCGGCGAGGATGGCCCCGACGATCGGCCAGCCCTGATTGACCCAGAGGACGCCCACCATGGCGGAAGCAAGACCGCTCATCGAGCCCACCGAAAGATCGATCTCGCCAAGAACGAGCACGCAGACGATGCCGAGTGAGATGACGCCGACGGTGGCGCAATCGAACAACAGGTTCACGAGATTGTTCGGCGCGAGGAAAATCGGATTCAGGGCGGAAAAGACGACGGAGATGACGACGAGGCCGACGGCGACCGGCAACATGCCGAGATCGCCGGAGCGTACGCGGTCGATGAACCCGCGTGCCATGGCGGACAGGCTGTCGTCGTGGCGCACGCGCTCGTCGCTGCGGTCGAGCGTCGGCTGGGAGGAATTCTGGCTCATGTGGCGCCCCCGTGATTTTCCTGGACGTGAGACTTGCGTTCGGCGCTGCGCGAGACGGAATTGTCGGTCGCGCCTGTGATGGCGGAAACGAGCTCCTGATTGGAGGAGTCGGGCGTGAAGACACCGTTGTTACGCCCGAGCCGGAGCACGACGATGCGGTCGGCGACGGCGCGCACGTCCTCCATGTTGTGGCTGATGATGATGACGCCGAGGCCGCGGTCGCGCACGCGCTCGATGAGGTTCAGCACCTCCGCCGTCTGCGCGACGCCAAGCGCGGCGGTCGGCTCGTCCAGCATGATGAGTTTCGGATTGAGCAGCAGTGAACGGGCGATGGCGACCGTCTGGCGCTGGCCGCCGGAAAGCGAGGCGATCGGCTCGCGCACCGAGGGGATGCGCGCGGCAAGCTCGCGCAGCAGCGTCCAGGCGCGCACTTCCATCGCCACTTCGTCGAGCGCCCAGGGCGACAGCTCGTGGCCGAGATAGAGATTGGCGACGACATCGAGGTTTTCGCACAGTGCGAGGTCCTGGAAGACGGTGGCGATGCCCAGGTCCAGCGCCTTGGCCGGGCTGTCGAGCGTCACCTGTCGGCCGCAGAATTCGATCGTGCCCGAGGACGGCTGATGCACGCCGGCAAGCACCTTGACCAGTGTCGACTTGCCGGCGCCATTGTCGCCAACCAGCGCGACCACTTCGCCGGCCTTCACGTCGAGCTCGATGTCCGTCAATGCGGAAACGGCCCCGAAATTCTTCGATACGCCGCTGAGACGCAGCACGGATTCTCCCTTGGAGGGAGCATTTTGAAGCGTGGCTGTCATGGCCCGGAACCTTCAGACTGACCTTTCGACGGCAGGAAATGTCCGGCCGCCTTGTGCGGCCGGACACAGATGGCGGCGCTTACTGGATGATGCCCAGTTTGCGGCAACCTTCAACATACTCGCCGGTGCAGACCTCTTCCGGCTTGTTGATGCCCTTGTCGAAGATCTCGGCCTTGATGTTCTCCGCCGTCACGACCGCCGGAACGAAAAGCTGTGAGGGCGTTTCGTAGAGCTTGTGCGTCGCTTCCGGCGTCTCGCCCTTGAGGAGCTTGACGGCGACATTCGCCGCCGCTGCCGCGACGATTTCCGACGGCTTGGAGATCGTGTTGTACTGGTCGCCGGAGATGATGAGCTGGAGCGCCGCGATGGTCGCGTCGTTGCCCGTCACCGGCGGCATTTCCTTGACGCCGGCCGCCTTCAGCGCCGCGATCGCGCCGCCGCCCGTGCCGTCATTGGCCGCGACGATGCCCTTGATCTCCTCGCCGAAGCGAGTGATCTGGCCAGCCGCCCATTCCTGCGCCTTCGGCGGCGCCCAGTCCGGCGTGTCGAATTCGGCGAGCGTCTTGTAGGGCGAGGCGTCGAGGGCGGAATCGATGCCGTCGCGGATGAGCCCGGCGGCCGCATCGGTCGGCGAGCCGTTGATCTGCAGCACGCCGGCACCATCGGGAACACCCTTCGCCTTCAGGTGATCGACAAGCGACTGCGCAATGGCCTTGCCGATGCCTTCATTGTCGAAGGAGACGTAATAGTCGGCCGGCTTGTCCGGGATCGGGCGGTCATAGGCGATGACCTTGACGTCCTGCGACTGGGCGATCTCGACGAGGGCAGCGGCAGCGGCGGAATCAACAGGGTCGAGCACGACGACCTTGGCACCCTGCGCGATCACCGAGTTGAATTGCTGCTGCTGGAGCGCGACGTCGGCATTGGCGTTCTGGTAGATCACCGTGCAGCTCGGGCACAGCTTTTCCATCTCGGCCTTGAAGCCGGGATAGTCATGCTGCTCGTAACGGGTCGAAGCCTGGTCGGGCATCAGGAAGGCAACGGTCGCGCCCTCCTGGGCAAAGGCGGCGCTGCCGAGCGACAGGACGAGGCCGGTCGAGGCGAGCAAATGGGTAAGCGTCTTCATTGGGTTCCTCCACGGTTGATATTTCGCCAGTTCCCTCAAGCCGTCCAGGGCGACAGGACCGACAATCTCCGCGCACCGAATGGGCACAGATCATCGTTCGCTGCGGCGAGGCCACAACGTCCGGTTCGTCGATGCTCCGTCTGACTCCTCCCTTGGGTCAGCCTTACTGTTCAGGCAACTTCATCGATGGAGCATATCTGCTCAATCGATGAAGCAAGAATTGCCACCAAACACCATTGGTGTCAAGGTGGCTCACGAAACGGAGATGACGTGTGAATAGAACGACGCAGACGAAAAGGACGACGATCTACGATCTGGCGGAGCTGGCAGGCACCTCGGCAAGCGCCGTCAGCGCGGTTTTGAACGGCAACTGGAAGAAGCGGCGCATCAGCGCAAAGCTCGCCGAAAAGATCACGAAACTCGCCGAGGAACAGGGCTATGCGCTCAACATGCAGGCGAGCGTGCTGCGCCGCGAGCGGTCCAAAATCATCGGCATGATCGTGCCGAAATACGACAACCGCTACTTCGCCTCGATCGTCGAGCAATTCGAGATGCTGGCCCGCGCGCGCGGCCTCTTTCCCATCATCACCTGCACGCAGCGCGATCCGGCGCTGGAGGTGGAGGCGGCGCGTGCCATGCTCTCCTACCAGGTCGACTGCCTGATCGCGACGGGCGCCACCGACCCGGACCATATCGTCGACCTCTGCGCTGCCGCGGGCGTACGCACCATCAATCTCGATCTTCCAGGCACGCGCGCGCCCTCCGTCATCTCCGACAACTACGGCGGCGCCTTGGAACTCACACGCCGGGTGCTCGCCAACTGCGAGCGGGAATTCGGTGAAAAAAGCCCCCTGCTCTTCGTCGGCGGCCGCGGCAGCGACCACAACACGATGGAGCGCGTACGCGGTTTTCGCGATGCGCATGCCGAGGCGGGCGTGACGGTGGATGAGACACTGGTGATGACCTGCGGCTATGCGCCCGAAAAGGCGGAAAACGCCATGAAGCAACTCGCCGAGCGCAAAGAGCCGCTGCCACGCGGCATGTTCGTCAACTCCACCATCTCGCTGGAAGGCGTCATGCGCTGGATCCGCCGCTCCGGCCGCTATGCCGACCGGGTGCCGCAGCTCGGCTGCTTCGACTGGGACCCCTTCGTCGCCATGCTGGGTGACCATATCGAGATGGTCCGCCAGGACGTCCCCAAAATGCTGGAAGCCGTGTTCGGCATCATCGATTCCGGCGCAACGGACCGCACCGTGGTGCAAATCCCTCCCATCGTCGAAAAGATCGGCTGAGGCAGCGAAAAGCTCAATCCGCCTCGACGACGAGCCGGTATCCGACACCCGGTTCCGTGCGCACGACGGCCGGATGGGTCGGGTCGCGCTCGATCTTCTGGCGAAGCTGGCCGATGAAGACCCGGAGGTAATGCAGGTCCTCGCCATGGGCCGGGCCCCAGACGGAGGTAAGCAGCGTCTTGTGTGTGACGACCCGCCCGGCGTGGCGCGCCAGCAACGTCAGGAGATCGTATTCCTTCGGCGTCAGGCGGATCGCTTCCTCGTCTCGCGACACCAGCCGGCGCACCGTGTCGATGACAAGGCCGTCGGTGACGAGCGTTGCCGGAGGCGCCTCAGACCGCTCGCGGTGACGCAGCGCATTGCGGATGCGGGCGGTAAGCTCGCCGATGCCGAAGGGTTTTTCGATATAGTCGTCGGCGCCGAGGTCGAGGGCGGCGATCTTCTCACTCTCCCGCTCGCGGGCGGAGAGGATGATGATCGGAATCTGCGTCCAGCCGCGAAGACTGGTAACGACGTCCTTGCCGTCCATGTCCGGCAGGCCGAGATCGAGAATGACGAGGTCGGGCGCTGCCGTTGCCACGGCCTTCAGTGCCTCGCCGCCGGTTGCCGCCTCCACCACGTCATACCCCGCGGCCTTGAGGGCAGGCTTGAGGAACCGCTGGATCTGCGGCTCGTCGTCCACCACCAGAATGCGCTCGTTCATCATGTCGCCTTGCCAGTCCTTGCCTTTTCACCCACCGGGAAGCGGATGACGATGCGGGTGCCCTTCTTCTTCACTGCCGGGCTCTCCGCATGGATCTTGCCGCCCATCGCCTCGATGAAACCACGGGCGATGGATAGGCCGAGACCTGTTCCGGGCGAGCGGCCGTCCGGCTTGCCGCGACGATAGAATTTTTCGAAGACGCGGTCGATCTCCGAGGGCGGAATGCCCCTGCCGAGGTCGGTGACGGAGATGAGGACATCCTGTCCATCCCGCCGCGCATAGACATTGACCGGCTCCTCGCCACCATATTTCACCGCATTGTCGAGCAGGTTGAACAGCACCTGGCCAAGCAGCACGCTGTCGCCCTCGATGAGTGGCAGGTCGGCCGCGATGCCGGTCTCAATCATCTTGCCCGGGAAATACTTGCGCGCCCGCTCGACGGCGGACTGCACGACATCGGAAACGTCCACCCAGTCACCCTTGGGCTTCAACGTGCCGGATTCGATGCGCGTCATGTCGAGCAGGTTGGCGACGAAGCGGCTCATGCGGCTGCCCTCCTCCTCGATCGACTGGAGAAGATCGTTGCGGCTTTCCGCAGTCATGCGCCCGCCGAGCTGGCGCAGGCTTGTGACAGCCCCCATGATGGTGGCGAGCGGCGTCCTGAGGTCGTGCGAGATCGAGGAGAGCAGAGCCTCCCGGTAGCGCTCGCCCTCGAGCTTGGCCGCCTGCATCACGCTTTCTTCCGAAAGCCGCGCCCTGTCGAGCGCAATCGCCGTCTGATCGAGTATGGCGGACAGCGCACGCTCCGCATTGAGGTCGAGGCGTTCGTCTCCCAGCTGAATGCCGCACACGCCGACCAGGCCGTGCGGCCCCATCAACGGGCGGAACTCGAAGCGGCTGTTGGGCAGCGTGCCCGTGCCCAAGCCGGCCTTCTCCTGCTTGTCGCAGGTCCAGCGTGCCGCCGTGAAATCGGTGACGTCGAGCTCGGTATCCGGCGGCCAGACCGCGGCGACCTTGAGATCGTTCTTGTCGGGCAGAAGCAACACGATGTTGCGCTTGAGGCTTGCCTGCAGATGCGACACCGCCACCCAGTTCGCATCGTCGGCCTTGCCTGCCGTCGAGAGCTTTCGCGAAAAATCGTAGAGCGATTGCAAAGCCGTGGCGCGCACACGGGCAACTTTCGCCTGCTCCTTGATACGCGAGGCGAAACCGCCGGCGATGATTGCCACCGTCAGGAAGACGAAGAGCGCGAAAACCTCGTGCGGCGCGGTGATCGTGAAGGTGTGCACCGGATCGATGAAGAGAAAATTGTAGGCGAGCGCCGAAAGGAAGGCGGCAATGAAGGCGGAGGCATAACCGCCCAGCACCGCGGCACCGAGAACCGCAAGCAGGAAGAGCAGCGAGATGTTCGGCAATTCGGCAAAGAGATAGACAAGCTTGCCCAACGCCGCCGTGGCGGCCACGAGCGCGAGCGCGACAAGCGCCGACTGCCGGTAGGAGGCGATCGCCGGCATGGCGGGGCGTGCGGGGGCGACCGACTTTTCCTTCCTGTCGGGCGTAACGAAATAGACACCAAGGCCTGCTGCGTTGCGCGAGAGCGCATCGGGCAGCGACGGCGAGACGAGCCGCCGCCAGCCGCGATTGCGCCGGGCGCCGATGACGATCTGCGTCGCGTGCTCGCGGCGCGCCAGCTTCAGGATTTCCTCGACGAAATCGTTGCCGACCACCCGGCGCGTTTCCGCGCCCAGCTGCTCGGCGAGCCGGAACAGCGCCTCGATGCGGTGCAGATGTTCGGTCGTGCCGACCTCCCGGTCCGCCCGCTCTATCGACACGACGATCCACGGCGCGTTGAGGCCGGAGGCGAGCCGGCTCGCCACGCGAACCACCTTTTCCGACAATTCATCCGGCCCGACACAGACAAGCAGGCGTTCGCCGGCCGCCCAGGGCCCTTCGATCGCATGCTGCTTGAGATAGTCGACCATCTGGTCGTCGACCCGGTCTGCCGTGCGCCGCAGCGCAAGCTCGCGCAGCGCCGTCAGGTTGCCGAGCCGGAAGAAGCGGTCAATCGCGCGGCTGGCGCTGTCCGGCAGATAGACCTTGCCCTCCTTCAGCCGCTCGATCAGCTCCGTCGGTGGCAGATCGACAAGCAGGACCTCGTCCGCCTTCTTCAGCATGACATCGGGCACGCGCTCGCGCACCGTGACACCGGTGATCTCGGCGACGAGATCGGCGAGGCTTTCGAGATGCTGGATGTTCAGCGCCGTCCAGACATCGATGCCGGCCGCGATCAGCTCCTCGATATCCTGGTAGCGCTTGGGATGCCGGCTACCTTCGGGATTGGAATGGGCCAGTTCGTCGACGAGCACGATGCGCGGACGGCGGGCGAGCGCACCATCGAGGTCGAACTCCTCCAGTGCACGGCCGCGATGGGTGATCTGTTTGCGCGGCAAAACCTCCAGACCGGCAAGCAGCGCGGCGGTTTCCCCGCGCCCGTGGGTCTCGACGAGGCCGACGACGACATCGACGCCCTCAGCCTTGAGACGGCCGGCACGCGACAGCATGGCATAGGTCTTTCCAACGCCGGGAGCTGCGCCCAGAAAAACAGTCAATTTGCCCCGGCGGTCTTTCTCCGCCAGGGCAAGCAATGTGTCGGGATCCGGTCTGCGGCTGTCGTCGTCCGCCATTCGTCCTCTCATGATCCGAGCGTGTCGAGCGCCATGTTGAGCTGTAGCACGTTCACTTGCGGTTCGCCGAACACGCCGAGGAGCCGGCCTTCGACCTGCCGCCCGACAAGGGCCTCGACCGTCGTTTCCTCCATACCACGCGCCTTTGCAACCCGCGCGACCTGCGCCCGTGCGAAAGCGGGCGAGATGTGCGGATCGAGGCCGGAACCGGAGGTCGTCACCGCGTCAGCCGGGATCGGCGTCACCATGCCCGTCGCCGTCAGCCGGGCGACATCCGCCTCGACACGATCCCGAAGCTTGACGGAGGTCGTGCCCAGGTTCGAGCCGGACGAGGCGGCCGCGTTGTAGGCGTCCGGTCCGGTGGCCGAAGGGCGCGGCCAGAAATACTTGTCCGAGGCAAAGGCCTGTCCGATGAGGTCGGAGCCGACGACGGCTCCGTTCCTTTCGATGAGAGAACCATTGGCTGCGGACGGCATCACCACCTGCGCGATGCCGGTCACGGCGAGCGGATAAGCAAGGCCGAGAAGCGCCGTCAGGGCGAAGACGAGAGTGAGGGCCGGGCGAAGTTGTTTCAGCATGATCACACCAGATTTAGGGCGCTGACGGCAAGATCGATAGCCTTGATGCCTGCAAAAGGGATGCCGCGACCACCGAGACCGTAGACGAGAAGGTTACGGCGCAACAGGGCGGCCGCTCCCGCCGGACGATAGGCGACACCGCGCAGCGCCAGCGGAATGAGCGCCACGATGATCAGCGCATTGAAGATGACGGCCGAAAGGATGGCCGATTGCGGCGAGGCGAGGTGCATGATGTTGAGTGCATCGAGCGCCGGATAGGTCGCGACGAAGAGGGCCGGGATGATCGCGAAATATTTGGCGACATCGTTGGCAATCGAGAAGGTGGTCAGCGAACCGCGCGTCATCAGCAATTGCTTGCCGATCTCGACGATCTCGATGAGCTTGGTCGGGCTCGAATCGAGGTCCACCATGTTGGCCGCCTCGCGGGCCGCCTGCGTGCCCGTCTGCATGGCAACGCCGACATCCGCCTGAGCAAGTGCAGGAGCGTCGTTGGTGCCGTCGCCGCACATGGCGATCAGGCGGCCGCCCTGCTGTTCGCGGCGGATATAGGCCAGCTTGTCCTCCGGCGTCGCCTGGGCAAGGAAATCGTCGACGCCGGCTTCCGAGGCGATGGCTGCGGCCGTCACCGGATTGTCGCCCGTCACCATGACGGTACGGATACCCATGGCGCGCAGTGCCGCAAAACGCTCCTTGATACCCGGCTTGACGATGTCCTTGAGGTGGATGACGCCGAGCAGGCGCGAACCGTCGGCAACGGCGAGCGGCGTGCCGCCGCTGCGCGCGATCGTCTCGACGGCACGACGGAATTCGGCGGGCGCATCACCCTCCTGAACGCCGGCAAAACGCAGCACGGCATCGACCGCCCCCTTGCGCAACCGGCGGTCACCGAGATCGACGCCGGAAAGGCGGGTCTCGGCGGTGAACTCGATCACGGCATCGAAACGCACCTGCGGCATCGCTACCGAAAACTCACCCGTTGCAAGAGCCACGATCGAACGGCCTTCCGGCGTCTCGTCGGACAGGCTGGCGAGAAGCGCGGCTTCCGCGAGTTCCGAGGGGCTCACGCCCGGCGCCGGCAGGAAATCGCTCGCCATGCGGTTGCCGAAGGTGATGGTACCCGTCTTGTCGAGCAGCAGCGTATCAACGTCGCCGGCCGCCTCCACCGCCCGGCCGGAGGTGGCAATGACGTTGAAGCGGACGAGGCGGTCCATGCCGGCAATGCCGATGGCCGAGAGAAGGCCGCCGATGGTCGTCGGGATGAGCGTGACGAGAAGCGCGGCAAGCACCGTGACCGTCAGGATCGTGCCGGAATAGCCGGCCAAGCCCCAGATGGCGACGCAGACGAAGAGGAAGATCAGCGTCAGGCCCGAAAGCAGGATCGACAGCGCGATCTCGTTCGGCGTCTTCTGCCGCTGCGCGCCCTCGATGAGCGCGATCATGCGATCGACGAAGGAGGAGCCGGGCGCAACGGTGATCTTCACCGTGATCTCGTCGGAAAGCACCTGCGTGCCGCCGGTAACGGCAGAGCGGTCGCCACCGGATTCGCGGATGACGGGAGCGGATTCGCCGGTGATTGCGCTTTCATTGACCGAAGCGACCCCTTCGATCACCTCGCCGTCGCCGGGAATGAGTTCGCCGGCGGCAACAAGCACGACATCGCCGATGGCAAGGCTGGTTGCCGGGATCGTTTCGACGGCGCCGGAGGCCGACCGCCGCCTTGCGACGAGTTCCGACTTGGTCCGCTTCAGGCTGTCGGCCTGGGCGCGGCCGCGCCCTTCGGCGACGGCCTCTGCAAAGGTCGCAAAGAGCACGGTAAACCAGAGCCAGGCCGCAATCTGGCCGGAAAAGCCCGCCTGCGCGCTGCCGGTAAAAAGATCGCGCAGGAAAAGCACGGTGACGACGGCGGCGACAGCCTCGGTGACGAAGATCACCGGATTGCGCACCAGCTGGCGCGGGTCGAGCTTGACGAAAGCATCGCGCGCGGCCGGCAGGAGGATGGCTGGGTCGAGAAGGCCCGGCGCGTGGTGGTCCTTTGACATGATCTGTTCCTTCAGAAGGTCTGGCCGGCAAGCATCGCCAGATGTTCGACGATGGGGCCGAGGGCAAGCGCAGGGAAGAACTGCAGGCCGCCGAGAATGAGGATGATGCCGATGAGGAGGCCGACGAAGAGCGGCCCGTCCGTCGGGAAGGTGCCGGAGGACGGGGGCACCTTCACCTTGGCCGCCAGCGAACCGGCGATCGCCATGACGGGTATCATATAGGCGAAGCGGCCGAGCAGCATGGCGATGCCGAGCGTCGTGTTGTACCAGACGGTGTTGCCCGTCAGCCCGCCGAAGGCCGAGCCGTTGTTGCCGACCGCGGACGTATAGGCATAGAGGATTTCCGACAGGCCGTGCGGGCCGGCCGTGCCGATGCTGGCGACGGCGAAGGGCAGCATGGCGGAAACTGCGGTGAAACCGAGGATGGTGAGCGGCAGGACGAGCACGGCGAGCATAGCATATTTCATCTCGCGGCCCTCGATCTTCTTGCCGAGGAATTCCGGCGTGCGGCCGACCATCAGGCCGGACACGAAGACGGAAAGCAGCGCGAAGACGAGCATGCCGTACAGACCGGACCCGACACCACCCGGCAAAACCTCACCGAGCTGCATCAGGAACATCGGCACAAGGCCGCCGAGACCGGTGAAGGAGCCGTGCATGCCGTTGACGCCACCGTCTGAAAGGCCGGTCGTGACGGCGGCATAGAGCGCGGTCATCGCCTGGCCGAAACGCACTTCCTTGCCTTCCATATTGCCGGCGGAAGCATCGACGCCAAGAGCGGTCAGGATCGGATTGCCCGCGGCCTCCGCCCAGTAGACGACGGCGACGCCTGATATCAGCAGGATCGCCATGGCGCTGATGATCGCCCAGCCCTGGCGGCGGTTACCGACGAGCTGGCCGAACGTGTAGACCAGCGCGGCCGAGATCGACAGCATGGCGAAGATGTTGAGATAGTTGGAGAACGTCGTGGGGTTCTCGAAGGGATGGGCGGCGTTGACGTTGAAGAAGCCGCCACCATTGGTGCCGAGCTGCTTGATCGCCTCCTGCGAGGCGACCGGGCCGAGCGAGATCGTCTGGCTCGCGCCCTCGAGCGTGGTCGCCGTCACGGCACCGTCCAGCGTCTGCGGCAAGCCCATGGCGACGAAAGCAAGCGCGACGACGATCGCCATCGGCAGCAGCACATAGAGCACCGCCCGCGTCATATCCACCCAGAAATTGCCGAGCGTTGCGACCTTCGAACGGACGAAAGCCCGCGTCAGCGCCATGGCGAGCGCGATGCCCGTTGCGGCGGACAAGAAGTTCTGCACCGTCAGGCCGGCCATCTGGCTGAAATGGCTGAGCGTGGTTTCGCCGCCATAGTTCTGCCAGTTGGTGTTGGTGACGAAGGACACCGTCGTGTTGAAGGCGAGGTCCGGTGCCATGCCGGCAAAACCCTGCGGGTTGAGCGGCAAATACGCCTGCAGACGCAGGATCGCATAGAGCGCGACAAAGCCGGCGATGGAGAAGGCCAGCATCGAGGCCGTATAGGCGAGCCAGCCCTGCTCTTTGCCGGGGTTTATGCCGGAAACGCGATAGAGGTCCGTTTCCAGACGTCCGAGAACCGGCGACAGCGCAGTGCGCTCGCCGGCAAAGACGCGGGCCATGTACAATCCGAGCGGCTTGATCGTGACGAGCACCGCGAGGAAGAAGAGGGCGATTTGCAGCCACCCGATCGTGGTCATCAAAATTCTCCAGAAAACTCAGAAGCGTTCGGGCCGCAGCAGCGTGACCACGAGATAGGCGCCAAGGGCAAGCGCGACGAAAAGGCCGAAAAGGGGTTCAAGCACTGTCGTCTCCTCAAAGCCGGTCGAGCGCGCGGGCATAGGCTGCGAACACGACGAACGTGGCGCAGCCGAGCGCGAGGAATATGAAATCGGACATGTCCGTCTCCTGTTTATGCTGGCGGCACACTAGGAGCGGACGGGGTCAGGTTTCGATTGGGAAGGCAGGGAAGCGACGTAAGGAAAAGATAAAGATGCGTTTTCCGGTCCGCCGCGTATTTTTTCAAAGCGGCAGGGAATAATCCGGCAGGCATCGGTGTCTTGGCAGGGGCGGCTCAGGAAAGTCGCCGTAACGATGGGAGACGACCATGAAGTTCCTAGTCCTCGTGCCATTCGCCGTCGCGGTCCTTGCGGGCACGGCTTTCGCCGCCGAACCGTTCACGGCCGTCAAGACCGACAAGGGCGAGGTGCTTGCCGGCGAGAAGGGCATGACCCTCTATACCTTCAAGAGAGACAAGCCCGGCACCTCGAACTGCTACGACAAATGCGCGACGAACTGGCCGCCGGCCATCGCCGCTTCCGATGCGGCCGCAGAGGGTGCATACTCCCTCGTCACCCGCAAGGACGGGGCGAAACAATGGGCCAAGGACGGCATGCCGCTCTACTACTGGGTCAAGGACAAGAAGGAAGGCGATACGACCGGCGACGGTGTGAACGGCGTCTGGGATGTCGCAAAGCCCTGACCCGCACGGCGTCGGGATGGGCAGCGGGCGGGAGGGCGCATCCTCCTCGCCCGTCTCTTTCGACGCCGAGATCCTGGCCCTCTTGCCACAGCTCCGGCGCTACTCCCGCAGCCTGACGCGATCGGATGCGGAAAGCGAGGACCTGCTGCAGGACTGTGTCGAAAAGGCACTGAGCCACCGGGGGCAATGGCGCGGCGCAAACATTCGCGCTTGGGCCTACCGGATCATGACCAACCTGCATCTCAACGCCCGCCGCGCCGTCGCGCGCCGCCCGTCCGTCGGCATCGAGGCGGCCGAGAGCATCGCCGAAGGCGCCCCGCCCTCCGATCCGCTGGCGCGGAACCGGCTCGTTCAGGCGCTCGACGCCCTGCCGAAGGAGGCGCGGGCCGTGCTGATGCTGGTTGCGGTCGAAGGCCACACCTATCAGGAAGTTGCCGACATCCTGGATGTCCCGGCCGGCACCGTCATGTCGCGCCTCTCCCGCGCCCGGCAGATGCTGCGGGAGAAACTGGCAGCCGAAAACGTCATTCACCTGCGGAGCCCCCGATGAGCGAGAGCCGCCCCGTGACCGAAACGGACCTGCACGCCTTTGCCGACGGCTTTCTGGAGGGAGCTGAACGCGAACGTGTGGAAGCCCATCTCGCCGGCAACCCGGAAGCCGCACGACTGGTGGCCGACTGGCAGACGCAGAACGACGGCCTGAGAGACGCCTTTGCCGCCTATGCCACCGCCCGCCCCTCCGATCTCCAGCTCATCACCGGACACCGTGCCGCTAAAAGGGTCGCAACGCCGCCCCTTGCAATGACCGCCGCGGCAATGCTCGTCTTCATGCTCGGCGGCCTTGCCGGTCATTTCGGCCCGATGCTCCTTGAAAGGGCGCCGACGATGACGGCCATGGATGCCCTGCCGCACGAGGCGCGCAATGCCTATCTCATCTATGCGAGCGAGGTGCGCCATCCCGTCGAGGTCTTTGCCGACCAGGAGGCGCATCTGGCACGATGGCTCGGAAAACGCCTTGCCATCGACGATCTGAAGGTCCCGGACCTCACGACGCTCGGCTTCAAGCTGGTGGGCGGTCGCCTCTTGCCCGTCACCGACAAGCCCGGCGCCCTGTTCATGTACGAGGACGAAACCGGGCGCCGCGTCACGGTCCTCGTTGCCCGCAACGAGGAAAACCGGACGACCAGCTTCCGCTTTGCTTCTACCAGCGGCGTGGAAACCTTCTACTGGATCGATGGCGATCTCGGCTATGCAGTGACCGGCGACATTTCCCGCGAACGGCTCCAACAGATCGCGGAGGAATGCTACCGGCAGTTCCCGACATAAGGCCGTCACAGGTCGGGCCAGGACCCGGCGGTTCTAGAGATAGGACAGGAACAGCACGATCCCCGTTGCAATGACGGCGAGCCGGAGGGCGATGGCTGGCACATGGGCCGCAAGCCGCCCGCCGAGGAACCCGCCGGCCAAGGCACCGGCAAAAACGGGCAAACCCTGCCGCCAGGCAATGCTGCCGCTTGCGATGAACACCGCCGCCGCAAGCGAGGTCACTACCGCCGCCCGAAAATTCTTGCGCAGATTGGCACGCCGGAGCGCCGCCTCCCCCTCCAGCATGATCAGCGCCATCAGCACGACACCGAGCCCGGCGCCGAAATAGCCGCCATACAGCGCCGCAGCGAAATCGAGGAACCGGCGCCGCGGCCCTTTCCCTCCGGCAAAGCGCCCCACGAGCCGATGCAACGGTGCGGCAAAGGTAAAGAGCAGCGTCGCCGTCAGGATGAGCCAGGGCACGAGCACGCGAAACACATCGTTTCCGCCAAGGAGCAGCAAGGCCGCACCCGAAAGTGCACCTCCCGCCACCCAGGGCATGCTGTCGCTCTCTCCTGCCGGCAGCCGCTCCGGTGCCCCGACGACTGCCAGCGCGTGGCCCGGCCAGATGGCGACCGCGCTCGTCGCCGCGGCCGAAACGGGCGGCACACCCACCGCGATGAGGGCAGGCAGCGTGAAAAAGGTGCCACCGCCGGCGATGGCATTGCAGAGGCCGCCGATCAGGCCGGCCCCTGCGAGAAGAAGGAAATCTGTCAGGATCATCGTCACCTCTGCGGCAAGAATAGACTTGCAGCCGGCGGGCAGTGTCGCGAAGATGCCAAGTGCCATCACGGAGGTGCCAGAATGCAGGTCGATCCGGTCGCGGGATACGAGGACGGCGCAGCACGGCTCATCGGCCTTTCCACCCGCTTCGAGACGGCGCGCCAGCCGCCGCCACACCGCCACCGTCGCGGACAGTTCGCCTATTGCCCGGATGCGCCTCTCCTGGTGCAGGCCGCAGAGCGTTTCGTCGTGCTCGGTCCCGGCGAGGCGATCTGGATACCCGGCGGCCTGCCGCATGCTCTGAGCGCGCGCAGCGCCCGCACGGCGCACAATCTCTATGTCGAGCCGGGCGCAACGGTGCTTCTCGGCGACCGGCCGATGCTTTTCCGGATCGGTGGACTGGAACGGGAGCTCGTGCACACACTCGCCTCCAGCGATCGCACGGCTTCCGGCCAACCGGCGCATGAGCGTCTCATCGACGTGTTCTTCGACCGGCTGCGCCCGGCCCGACCTGTCGCGACGCTGGCAATTCCCGCCGATCCCGCACTCGCCGCCATGCAGCGCCAATGGCATGCCGGCGAAGAACGCCTGCTGGGGCTTTCCGATTGGGCCAACAGGCTGGCACTGTCGCCGCGCAGCCTGCAAAGGCGCATTACCGCCACCACCGGCCTCTCCTTCCGTGCCTGGCGGCAACGGGTGGTGCTGGCTGCGGGTTTCGATCCGCTGATGCGTGGCCTACCGGTCAAAGTGGTGGCGGCCGATGCCGGCTATGGCTCGGCCAGCGCCTTCGTTTCCGCCTTCCGCAAGGCTTTCGGCGTAACGCCGGGCGCCCTTGCCGAGATGGGCGCGACGGAGCATCCGGGCCGGTGAAAACCGCTCAGGCCCGGCCGGCGCGGATCATCGAGAAATAGTCGTCGCCGCCAACCTGCCCGCCCTTCAGCGCGATCTCGAGGCCATCCGCCGCCCCGCCATGGGCAATGCAGAGCGGCGAACCCGGCGTCTGCGGCAAGGGCATTTTCAGCGTGAGTGCCGCGATCCCCATTTCACCGAGCGCATGGCTTGATGTGTCGCCACCGGCGACGACCGCGCGAACAAGACCGGCACGTGCGACGATCTCCGACTGGATACGCCCCAAGGCACGCCCGAGACGATGACGGGCACCTGCCGCAGAATCGAGTTCACCGCCGCGGTCCGCCGCAGGCCCGAGCGCGGTATAGAGCACGACGCTGCGCCCTTCCTGCAAGATCCTGAGACCAGCCTCGACGGCCGCAGCAACCGCCGTCGCGTTGTTCTCGCCCGACAGCACAAGCGGATCGAGCGTGACGCCACCAAAGCCGTTTTCCAGCGCATGGCGGATCTGCCGTTCGGTGGTGGGCGAGACGCTGCCCGAAACGACAGCGATGCGATCCACCGGCCCGGCTGCGGGAAAGGCGGGCTTCTCACCGACCAGGCCCTGGTCCCGCCATGTCGGGATCAGGGCATATTCCAGACCGGAGGAGCCGCAGACAAAGCGGCTCCTCTCCCGCAGCCGGTTCCAGAGCAGGGCACCGGCCGCAACCTGTGTCGCCGCATCGAGCACGTCGACGAGAAGGATATCGGCGTTTTCCGGCTGCGCATCGGCCAGCAGCGCAACCATGTCGATGAGGGTGGAGGAGAGCGTCGTCTGCCGCGAGAGATGCAACAGGAGATTGGCCTCGTTCATCGGCGTCACCGGGTGACGTGCCATGACCGGATGGCGATCGATGCGATAGTTACGCCCCTGATAGGCCGCAAAAAGGTCGCCAAAGGCCGTGTAGCGCCGGATCTGCGGCGCACCGACGATGAGCGGCACCGTCGCCTCGCCGAAGACGGCACGGCCGATCTCTATTGCGCGGCCGATGTTGCCGACATGGGGGGCGGAATCGAAGGTCGAGCAGATCTTGTAGTGGCAAAGCTCGGCATCGAGCGTCTTCAGCCAGCCGAAGGCCGCACGAAGATGCACGTCCATCCAGCCCGGTGTCTCGCTGCGGCTGGTGCCCGCCAGGCCGAAGGCCCGCGCACCGGCAAACCGCGACAGGAGGTCCGCATCCGGCACATCGAGGAAAAGCACGGTCTCCACGCCATTGGACGCAAGGGCCTCCATGACGTCCGTCGAGCCGGTGAAATCGTCGCCGTAGTAGCTGATCAGGGGACGTGTCATCGTCTAGGCTCCCTTGCCATCGGCAAACTTTTCGATGGACTGCGCAAGTTCCGCGTGGTCCTTCGCATAGGCTTCGAGCGGCACGCCCGCGACGGCCGCTTCCCAGGCCTGCCGTACGGCCTTGACGCCCGCCCCCGGCCCGCCCGGATGACTGACGATGCCACCGCCGCACAAGTACAGCAAATCCGTCGAACCCTCCGTCGCCGCGATCGTTTCCGGCGCCTGCCCGCCCCACTGGCCGGAGCCGATGACCGGGAGCGCCACGTCCTTCGTCGAAAACAGCGGCGTGCTGACGGCCTTGTAGGAGCGCACGAAACTCTCGTCGGGCTCCCAGTATTTCACGCGGATGCCGTTGATCTGGAACTGGTCGACACCGAGCAGCCGCCAGAACTGCTGCCAGACGGAAAACTCGAAGCCGAGACCGGCATGGCGGGTCAGGATATCCCACCCGTTGCGGTGGGCATGCAGCACGAGACCCGAGCGCTTGCGCAGAAAGGAAAGGCCGCCGAAGCCGATGGAGTTGATGTTGACGACCGCGCAGTTGCCGCCGGCTGCCAGTACCAGATCATGGTTGCGCATCATCTCGTCGGGATCGGCGTGGCTGATGCCGAACGCATACATGACCTTCTTGCCGGTCTTCTGCTCGTGGTCGAGGATCCTCGGCATGATCGTCGCCACGCGGTCCTTCAGCGGCGAATAGGCCGGGCTCATCAGCTTCTCGTCGTCCTTGATGAAGTCGACGCCCGCAGCGATCAGTTCTCCGACCATCCCGGCCGTCTCGTGCGGCCGAAGGCCGAGTGCCGGCTTGACGATGGTGCCGATGATCGGCCTGTCTTTCACACCCGTCAGCGCGAAGCTTCCGGAAACGCCAAATTGCGGGCCGGGATGCGCGTCAGCGAACTCCGGCGGCAGCTTCATGCCGACGACGCGGATGCCCGTCATACCCTTGATGGAGAACACACCGCCGATCGCGATGGTCATCAGCGCCGAAAGATCGGTCCCGACAGCATCCAGCGGAAAATCGATATCGACATCCGCCCGATGAAAGAGGTGCGCCCCAGCGGCTTCATCCGGAAAGGAGGCCCGCTCGGCGGGCGGCAGGGGGCGAATGGCAGCAACGCGCGCTGCAACACGGGCCTTCAGCTCCTCCGTCTCCCCGGGAAGGGCCACGAAGGTGCCGGTCGACTGGTCGCTGGCGATCTTCGCCGCCATGGCCTCGGGCGAACCCGCCGTCTCTATCCGATAGGTCAGACGGATCACGTTTTCTCCTCCCGCACGCGCTTGTGAAAATCCATCAACTGGTATAATGAGTATTTATGTTATTGCAAGCCGACTTTCTCGTGAAAGCTGTTGCGGCAATGAAACTTGATGCATATTCAAACCTGTCGAAACCAGGTGCCCCATGAACGTCGTTTCCGAACCGATCGTCCGCAAGAAACTCTCCGACGAAGTCTTCGCCCGGCTGAAGCACATGATCGAGACCGGCGAACTGAAAGCCGGCGACGACATGCCCTCCGAACGCGAGCTGATGGAGCGCTACGGTGTCGGCCGCCCGGCCATCCGCGAGGCGATGCAGGCGCTCGCCGGCAAGGGGCTTGTGGAGATTTCGCAGGGCGAGCGCGCCAAGGTGCTGCGCATCACCGCGGAATCCATCATCCGCCAGGTCGACCTGCCGGCAAAACTCATGCTCTCCGGCTCCTCCGACACGCTGGAGCATCTGAAAAGCGCCCGCATCTTCTTCGAGCGCGGCATGATCCGCGAGGCCGCCACCAAGGCGAGCCCCACCCAGATTGCCGAACTGCGCGCCCTGCTCGACATGCAGAAACAAAGCCTCGGCGATGCGGATGCCTTCATCGAAGCGGACATGGAGTTCCACCAATGCATTGCACGGATCTCCGGCAATCCGATCTTCGCGGCCGTCAGCGGTGCGATGCTGGGATGGTTGAAGTCCTATCATACGGAAATGCTCATCTGGACGGGCCGCGAGAATTTCACGCTGGCCGAACACGAGGAAATCATCCGCGCCATCGAGAAGGGTGACGCCGACCTTTCCGAAAAGGCGATGATCAAGCACTTGGAACGCTCCCGCGCGCTCTATGCGCTCAAGGGGCAGAAATAAGGTTCACAGCAGGACCTCGACCGTGCCGTAGGGCGGCAGGCTGATCCTTTGGGCCGCCGGCATCTCCACGCCGCCGCCACCGATCAGCGAAACCGTGCGCGGCATTGCCGGAAGAACCACAACCTGCGCCTCCCGCGTGATGTTCGCCAAAAACAACCGGCTTTCCGCAGCAAGGCCCAGCACTGCATCCGGGCGGGACGTCTCGACGGCGACCAGCGCCGCACCGGAAAGGCTGCCGAGCCGCGCCAGCACATGGGCGAGCGGCCGAAGCGCCCCTTCGGGCGTTGCCTCCCCCTCGCTTGCCACAAGCCCGAACGGCCCCGCCAGCGTCGACAGCGTCAGGACCTCAAGCCCGGCCGAGGCAACCGTAGCGGCATAGGCCAGCGTCCAGGCTGCACCGAACGCCCCGTTATGACGAAGATCCACATTGGCCATCGGAATGCGGCCGCCCGCTGGATTGGCCTTCGTCGCGCTGCCATAGGGATTTTGCCGCATGGCGATTGTCGAAGGGCCGATACGGTACGGCTTGTCACCGTAGAGCGTGCGAACCGAACGCGTGACAAAACGCAGCGCCTCGAAGGTCTGCATGACTGAGAGGTCATCGGCCGCGTGCACGATCGGATTGGTGCAATGACTGACATAATCCAGCAACGCGCCCGGCACACGCTTACGGTTGAGCTCGGTGAAATAACTCATCATGCCGCCACCGAGCCGCACGCCCGGAAAGGCTGCCCGCGCTGCGGCATAAACCGCCTCCAGCGGCGGACACTCCGGCCAGACGCTGCCGGGCGGCGTCGACTGCCGGTCCACCGCAGGACAGACGAACAGCGTATCGAGCACCAGCCCTGCCTTACCGACGAGTGACGCGATATCAGACATTTCATCATCGAGCGGACGTTGGCACGGCACGGCAAGTTCCAGCGTCACCTTCAGGCCGGACCGTGCTGCGATCTCAGCATAGCCAGCCAGCGCTTCGATGCCATGGCCGGCGGCAGGATCGAAATGGGCGATCAAATGCCGGGCGCCCACAACGCTCAAGGCATCGAGTGCGGCCCGCTCGCCAGCAAGGCATTCCGGCCTCAGTCCGACGCCGATCTCGGGAAGCCGGTATGTCGTCGGCACCATCAGCAGCGAAACGGCATCCCCGGCACCGGCCGCGGGCGCAGCATCCCCATCCGCCTCGATCGCAACAGAAACCCGCTGGCTGAACGGTTTGCTCTTCGGCACGCGATAGGGCCAGGGCAGCGCCAGCGGCCGCACATAGGTTTTGTAGGAGCCGTCGGTCCAGTTGCGCTGGTCCTCCATCTCGAAGACATCGCCCAGGAATTCCGTCGTTGCCGCGATACCGGGGGCAACGTGATGGGAAATGGCAGCGATATCCTTGAAGGGCTGCCAGGGCTCTATCCGGTCCGGCCAACGCGCCTGTTCGACGCTGCCGTCACTGTGCTGCACCTCGACCGGTTCACCCGCAACACCGACAACCGGATGCAGCACGACGAAGCCCGCGCGCGCAGTTTCAAAATCCGCATCGCTGATGCAATCGGCAGAGAAGGTCACGCTCTCGGCGTTTCCGCTGATCGTGATGGCGCAGTCGAGGTTGGCGCCGGAAGGCGCGCTGAAACGGGCATCATAGCGAACGGAGAAACCCGTTGCCGTTTCTTCGAGCGCAAGATTGGCGATGGCGGCACCGCAAGTGCCCCAATCCTTGTCGCGCACAAGGAAGGCAATGGCGCGCAGCACCTCATGGCCACGAAACCGCAGTGTGCGCAGGTTGCCGTCCTGAAGGCCCACACTCAGGTCGCCGGCCGAAAGCGTTCGGCTCTCCGGCTCGCGCTCGCTTGTGCCGTAGAGCCGGAGCAGGTCCCCGCTCATCCCAAAAGATCTCCCAGCGCGATGGTCTCGCCGCGCTCGGCACTGAGATAGGCAGCCTCCACCAAGGCAAAGGTTTTCAGGTTGTCGTGGCCGGAGGTGTCCGGTTCGTGTCCCGTCACCAGCCGCTCGATCCAGTGTTTCTGGATGAGCGCAACACTCTCCTGGATATTGTGCCAGGGCCGCGAGGCCCAGGGCAGCAGGTTCGGCGCGACGACCGCTTCCGTCGTGCCATCAGGGCCATGGACAATGAGCTTATAGTCCTTGCCAAGCCGCAGCGTGCCCTTACTGCCGTCGATCTCGACGAAGGTTTCCGGAAAGGGTTCCTGCGGCAGCTTCGTCGCATAGCTGACATCGACAATCGAGGTGATGCCGTTGCCATGGTCGAGCAGCATCGTCGCCACGTCCTCGCCGGCGATATCAGGGTTGATGCGGCGTGTGCGGGCGGTCATGCGGCTGGCATCGCCGAAGAGGAAGCGGGCGATGTCGAGCGAGTGGATGCCGAGGTCCTCGATGATGAAGCGATTGCCCTTGGCGAGATAGGGCTGACCGGAGAACACATCGAAGCCGGAACGGAAGGAGACGCGCCCCCAGAAGGGATCACCGATCGCGCCACTGTCGAGCACCGCCTTTACGGCTAAGATAGGCGTCTGCCAGCGAAAATTCTCGTGGATCATCAGGGGGATGCCGGCCGTCTGCGCAGCGGCGACCATGGCCTTGGCATCCTCAAGCGTCGGCGCGAACGGTTTCTGGCAGATCGCCGGGATCGAGTGGCTTGCAGCAAGCTCGACCAGTGCGCGATGGCTGCCGACCGTCGTGGCGATATCAACGAAATCGAAGCCACCATCGGCAAACATCGCTCCCGCCGACTGATAGCGCCTTTCGACGCCGAAGTCGTCACCGACGATACGCAGCCGCTCCGGATCGCGGTCGCAGATGGCCACGATCTCCACGTCGGCCAAGTCCCGCCAGCCATGCATCTGGTTGACGGCGAAGAAGCCGCAACCGATCAACGCACCCTTGAACCGCGCCATGCTCAACCCGCCTTTGCCATCTGCATCAGGGTGACGCGCTGCTGGAGCCGGCGCTGTGCCTGGTCCACCACAACGGCCACGATGATCACGAGCCCCTTGATCACCATCTGCCAGAAGGAACTGACACCCATCATCACCAACCCGTCCGAGAGAATGCCGATTACGAAGGCGCCGATGATCGTGCCGCCGATCGTGCCGCGTCCGCCCGACATGGATGTACCACCGAGAACCGCCGCCGCAATGGCGTTGAGTTCGAGGTTCGTGCCGGTCGCGGGGTGCGACGCCATCAGTTCGGAGGAGATGATGAGGCCGACGATCGCCGCGCAGAAGCCGGAGAACATGTAGACGAACATCTTGACGCGGTTGACACGGATGCCGGACATGCGGGAGGCACGTTCATTGCCACCGACCGCGAAGATGTGCCGGCCGAGGGGCACGAAGCGGGCGAAGTAGGCAGCCCCCAACGCGACGACGATCAGAATCCAGACGGAAACCGGAAGACCGAGGATCGAGCCGGAGCCGAGATAGGAAAAGCCCTGGTTGCCGAGGTCTTCGCGGCCCGTGAGATTGGGCAGCGTCTGGCCATCGGAATAGAGCAGCGCCATGCCGCGCGCCACATAGAGCGTGCCGAGCGTCGCGATGAAGGGCGCGACGTTGAGGCGGGTGATGAGCAGGCCGTTGATCGCACCGATCAGAATACCGACTGCCATGACGATGACGGCGACCTCGACGATGTTGAAATAGACCGTGTAGCCGAGCGGCAGCGCCACGCCATACATGATGAGCCCGCCGGCGATCATGCCGCACAGGCCGACGATCGAGCCGACCGAAAGGTCGATGCCGCCGGTGATGATGACGAAGGTCATGCCGATGGCAAGGAACGCGTTCTGCGTCGCGTGTTTCGACATCAGGATCATGTTCGCAGTCGACAAAAAGTTCGGCGCGAAGATCGAGAAGAAGATAATCACCGCAAACAGTGCGATGAAGGTTCTCAGCTTCATGATCGTGAGCAGGGCGGCGCCCGTGGAAAGATGGTTGCCGGCGGCGGCAGTTTGCGTTGCTGTCGTCATCACGCGTGCATCCTTTTGGTTTTATGTCCCTCCGCGGAGGCCGAAACGATCATCTCCTCGGTGGCGTCCTTTCGATCCACCACGGTCACCAGCCGGCCGTTGCTCATCACGGCGATACGATCGGACAGCGCCATGACCTCTTCGAGGTCGGAGGTGGAGAAGAGGATGGCGAGCCCCTCGCCCGCCAGCCGCCGCATGGTGCGGAAGACGTCCGCCTTGGCCCCGACATCAATGCCGCGGCTCGGCTCGTCCATCAAAAGCACTTTTGGGCCGGTCATCAGCGCCTTGCCGATGACGACCTTCTGCTGGTTGCCGCCGGACATCGAGGTAACGTCGAATTCGGGGTTCTTCGCCTTGATCGAAAGGCTGCGGATCGCCTCAAGAATCGTCGTCTTCTCAAGCTTCAGATCAATATGGAAGCCGCCCTTCAGGAACTGGCCGAGGCTTGCCATGGAAAGGTTGTCGGCAATCGACATGGATTGCACGAGACCCTCGCGCTGGCGGTCCTCCGGGATCAACGCCAGGCCCTCGCGGATGCGCCGGGTCGTATCACGCCCTTTCAGCTCCTCGCCCTCGACGAAAATTTTACCCGTGTAATGCTCGTGCCGGCCCATGATGCATTCGAAAAGTTCCGAACGTCCTGCACCCATCAAGCCATAGATGCCGAGGATTTCGCCCTTGCGCACGCCGATCGAGACATGATCGACGGCATAGCCACCCTGCGCGCGCGGCAGGCAGATCTCTTCGGTGCGAAACACTTCCGCGCCCGGTTCATGATCGACCTGCTTGGCAAAATCCTTGGCGTCCGAGCCGATCATCGAGCGCACGATCCAGCGCGTGTCGATATCCTTGACCATGGCGTGACCGGTGATCTGGCCGTCTTTCAAGACGGTGATGTAGTCGCCGATGCGCATCAGCTCTTCCAGCCGGTGCGAGATATAGACGATGGCGACGCCGCGCGCCTTGAGGTCGGCGATGACGCGGAAGAGCACGTCGACTTCCGCGGCACTGAGGGCCGACGTCGGCTCGTCCATGATGAGGATGCGCGTGTCGAGCGAGACGGCGCGGGCGATCTCGACGAGCTGCTGCTGACCGATCGGCAGGTCTTCCGCCAGCGTGTCGGCGGAAATGCCGGCTTCGAGGCGGTTGAGGAATTCGTTCGCCTTTTCGACCTGCGCCTTGTGGTCGATCCCGCGAAGGCCGCGTGTGATCTCGCGCGTCGCAAAGATGTTTTCGGCAACGGAGAGGTTGCCGAAGAGGTTCAGCTCCTGGAAGACGATGCCGATACCGTGGCGCACCGCGTCGGCGGGGCTGTTCAGATGAATGCGCTCGCCGTCCATCCAGATCTCGCCGAGGGTCGGCCGCTCCACGCCGGCGATGATGCGCATCATCGTCGACTTGCCGGCGCCGTTTTCGCCGACGAGCACGTTGACCGCGCCGCGCCTGAGCTTCAGGTCCGCCTTCTTCAGCGCCACGATGCCGGAATAGGCCTTCGTGATGTCCTTCAATTCGAGAATGACGTCGCCGTCGTCGATGCCGTTCATCTCAGCCTCCGACGGTGATCGTAACGGGCACGAATTGCGGCAACTGCCCCTTGGCCGGCAGCGGATAGGCGCCCGTCGCCTTGATCGTCTTGCCGGTCAGGCTTTCGCGGGGCAGCTTTTCCAGCAACAGGCCGTTCACATGGGTGTTGAACGACTTGCCGTACTGCGCCCATTCAATCTGGTTCTTGAACTCGTTGAAGTTCACGAATTTCAGGCTGTCACGGATCGCCGTGCCGCGGATGGCAGGACCGATCGAGACGCGCACATCCGCCTTCTTGTCGCCGTCGACGTCCACATCGACATAGGCTGCGCGCGATTTCGTTTCTTCAGCAACGATCACGCCGTCGACCTTGGCCGCGAACGTCCAGGGCGCATTGCCCTGCTTTTCCTTGTGACCGTATTTTTCCGCGGCGGCATTCAGGTCGCTTGCCGCAAGGGCCGAAACCTCCTGAAACGCACCGGCACGCTCGTCGAGATAGGGCACGACCTTGGCGTCCCAGATATCGGCGACCAGCTTGTCCGGATTGAAGGCGCCGGCCGCCGCCTGCTTCTGCTCGTCTTCCGTCTTGACGAACTTGCAGCCGCCAAGCGCCAGCGCGCCGGCCAGCAGAACCGGAAAAGCAGCCTGAAACCTCAGCATTCCCATTCTCCGTCATGAATGAAATGCGAGGCGGGACCGTACCCCGCCTCGCACCGTCGCGGGGGAGGATTATTCCGCGAGCGCGAAGGTTTCGAGCTTGCCAGCGTTGTCAGCGGTGATCAGCACGCAGTCCATGAGCTGCTTTTCCTCGGCCGGCGCCTTGCCGGTCGTGATGTATTCATGCGCCTGGGTGACGGCGAGCTGGGCCTGGGCATAGGCCGGCTGCATGACGGTCGCCTTGATGCCGCCTGCCTTGATCGAGTCGCGCACGTCGTTCGAACCGTCGAATCCGACGACGATGACGTCCTTGCGGCCGGCCGCCTGAAGCGCCGCGATCGCGCCCATGGCCATCGTGTCGTTGCCGGCGATCACGCCCTGGATGTCCGGGTTGGCCTGAAGGATCGTCTCCATCTTGGAGTAGCCTTCGGTCTGGCTCCAGTTGGCCGACTGCTGGGCGACCATCTTCATGTCGGGGTACTCGTCGATGACGTCGTGATAGCCCTTGGAGCGAATGCCGGCATTGAGATCGGCTTCACGGCCGAGCAGCTCGACATAATTGCCCTTCTCGCCCATCAGCTTGACGAACTCTTCCGCGCCGAGCTGCGCGCCCTGATAGTTGTTCGAGACGATCTGCGAGACGGCAACGCCGGTGGCGTTGATTTCGCGGTCGATCAGGAAGGAGGGAACGCCCGCATCCTTCGCCTTCTGCACGGCAGCGATCGAGGCTTCCGAGCCGGCATTGTCGAGGATGATCGCCTTCGCGCCGCGGCCGATCGCGGTGTCGATGAGCTGCGACTGCTTGTTGGCGTCGTCATCGTGCACGAGCACCAGCGTCTCGTAGCCGAGTTCCTTGGCCTTCGCCTCGGCACCGACGGCTTCCGCCTTGAAGAACGGATTGTCGTGGCTCGGCGTGATGATGGCGATGAGATCCGCCGCAAAGGACGGCATGGCGACGCCGGCGGCCATGACAGCAGCGAAACCGACGGTGATCAGTCTACGGGTAATGTTCATATTTTTCCTCCCGGTTAGGCACCGGTCTCTCCAGCGGCCATTCCTCCATTGAAAAGGGCCGCCCCGGTGCAAGTCGCTTCATCGGCGGGCGAACCCGCCGGATATCAGGTGATGCGATGGATGCTTGCCGCGATTTCCTCGGGCTCGAACACACGCTTCCAGTCGTCCTTCATCAGCACGGGCTTGCCGAACTCGATCGCCTTGTTGCACGCGTCGGAAAAGACGCCGGGCGTCTCTTCGAAGATGACCGCGCCGAGCACGTTCATGTGGCCGAGCAGGAAGTCGCGGGCGGCCTCCTTGGCAACACCCCGCCTGACGCATTCGTCCATCGCTTCCCGCATGACGACGAGCAACGAAGCGCAAACGGTCTCGGAAAGCCCGGGCTCCAGCAGCGCCATCTGCTCGACGGTGACACGGTGCGAGCGCATGACCGGCGCCCAGATGACCTTCGCGATCTCCTCACCGAGCGCATACGCTTCCTCCGGCCCCTGCATCAGGGCGGAAACGATGTGCTGCTTGGCCGCGATGCCGCCGAAGAAATCGCGCTTGGCGGCCGGATCCGTCTCGTCGTTGAAGATCGGCGGATGGCAGGGATGCGTGACGAAATAGGTAAGGTCCGCACGATCCGGCAGATGGCCGGCGAAGGGGGCGGCGGCGTCGAGCGCAACGACCATCGTGCCCGGCTTCAGCTTGTCGGCGATGCCGGCTGCGACCTTGCCGATCGCCGTATCCGGAACCGCGAGGATGACGACGTCGGCACCATCGAGGCCTTCGTCGGCGGAAACGCAGGCGAGGCCCAATTCATCGGAAAGGCGCGCCTTTCCGGCCTCGCTCACCTCGATATGACGGACATCGAAGCGCGAACCCTTGAGATTCTTGGCGAGCCGATAGCCCATTTTGCCACCGGCGCCGAACAACGCGATCGATGTCATCGAAGACCTCCCTGAATGCAGCGGCCGGACATTTGGGCTCCAGCCGGAATTTCCTCCACCGGGCGTCCGGCGTGAGCCTATATTTCTCAACTGGTATAACATGTCAACAACTATATCTTAGAATATGTGATCGCACGATGAACATAACATCGCGTCTTGACGGCGACGGAAAACGGAGCTCAATCTCAACCATTTGAAAAACCACCGGTTCTTGACGAAGCCGGACACGCGAAAAAGCCGAACGTCACACGACGTTCGGCTCAAAATCACGCGGGCGATGGGACGCAGACCGCTTCCGATCCAAAGAAAACCCGTTAAAAGCCATCAGAGGCGGCCGGCGATCGTCCTTGCGATCAACGCCAGCGACACCGCGCCGGCATCCGGATGGCCGATGCTGCGCGCGGCGAGCGGGCGTGCGCGCCCGAGCCGCGGCGACAGCGGCGCGGTGGCCTCAGCCGCCTCCGCGCAAACAAGGGCGGCCTTCTGCCAGGCCTCTTTCCGCGAAAGGCCATCCGCTTTCGCCGTTTCGAGCGCCGCGACGAAGGGAACGAAGGCATCGACAAGCGTCTTGTCGCCCGGCTTCGCCCCGCCGAGGCGCATCACGTCCTCCAGCGCGAGACGGGCGCCGCGCACGACATCCGCATCCTGCAAGGCCACCTCGTCGGAAAAAGCCGAGCTCCAGGAGCGCAGTAGCAGGCCCCAGATGGCGCCGGAGGTTCCGCCGGCCCGATCGGCCCAGGCATCGCCGGCCGCGGCAAGCGCGCTTTTCGCACCGGCACCATCCGCCACTGCCTGATGGAGGGCGTCGCGGGCCGCAGTCGCGCCGCGGCGCATGCCCTGGCCGTGGTCGCCATCGCCGGCAAAGGCATCGATGCGCCCAAGCTCGGCCTCCGCCTCGGTCAGAGCCGCCACCATGGCATCGAGGAGACCGGCGAGGCAGCGGGCGCTCTCCCGCGCAGTGCCGGAGGCCGGCCCGAAGGTCGGCCCCGCGTCCTCGGCATTTTCCGCAAAGTCGGCCGGCTGCGTCTCGAACCCCGCACCGCGGCGGAAGACCGGCGTATCGCAAGGGGCGAGCCAGAAACGCTCCAGCTCCGCGTCGAGCCACATCACCGTCAGCGAACATCCCTGCATATCGAGGCTGGTGACATATTCGCCGGCCTCCGGCGCGACAAGCTCGACACCCGCCGCCTGAAGCCGGCTCTCCACCGCGCCCCAGAGCACGAACAGCTCCTCATACTTGGTCGCGCCGAGGCCGTTGAGCAGCACGGCGGCGCGGCGCGCGCCCGCCGGGCGCTCGGCGAGCACGGTCTCCACCAGCAAGGTTGCAAGATCGCCCGCCGGCACGATTTTCGCATCACGGATACCCGGCTCGCCATGGATGCCGAGGCCGAGCGCCATCATGCCCTTGGGCACGGTGAAGAGCGGCTCCGTCGCGCCCGGCAGCGTGCAACCGCCGAAGGCGACACCAAAGGAGAAGATGCGGGCATTGGCAAGCCGCGTCACGCGCTCGACCTCGTCGAGGGAAAGCCCCGCCTCTGCTGCCGCGCCTGCCACCTTGAAGACGAGGAAGTCGCCGGCGATGCCGCGCCGTTGCAGGTGACGGTCCGCCGGTGCGCTCGCCACGTCATCCGTCACGGTGACGATGCGCACATCGATGCCCTCAGCCCTCAACCGCTCCGCCGCCACGCCGAAATTCAGGACGTCGCCGGCATAATTGCCGAAGCCGAGGAGAATGCCGCCGCCGTGGTTGGCATTGCGGCAGACGCGGGCGACCGCCGCCGTCGAGGGGGAGGCGAAAATCTCGCCCGCCACCGCCGCATCCGCCATGCCCGGCCCGACATAGCCGGCAAAGGCCGGATAGTGTCCCGATCCACCGCCGACGATAACGGAGACTTTTCCGCGCTGCACCGCCGTGGCACGAACCACGCCGCCTTTCACCAGCCGGACATATCGCCCGTAAATCCTGGAAAAGCCCGCCAGCGCCGAAGACGCAAACCGTTCCGGATCATCGACAATTTTTGTCATGGGCTTCCTCCCCGCAGGCAATCAGGCCGCGAGGATGCAACATCGACCGGAGAGAAGAAAGAGGTCTCAGGCCACGCGCTCGGCATCCGCCACGATGACGTTGATGCCCGCCGAGCGCATGCGCGACAGATGCGAGATCGGAATGTCCTCGTCGACAATGACGGCATCGAATTCCTGAAGCGTCGCAAAGTGATGCAGCGCGCGCCGCTCGAACTTGGTGTGATCTGCGAGAAGCACCCGCTTTGCCGAACTTTCGAACATTGCCCGTTTCGTTTCCACCGTCTCCGGCGACTGATGGTAGACCGCATCGCCGACGATGGCCGAGAGCGACATGAACACCGTATCGGCCCGCAGGCGGCGGATCTCGTTGGTGGTGATGTGGCCCATGAAGGCGTTGCACCAGTTGTAGAACTGGCCGCCGAGACAGATCAGGTTGACGTCGTTGACGTCCTTCAACTCGTTGATGAGCACGAGCGAATTGGTGATGACCGTCAGCGGCACCTTGGCCGGCAGGAAGTTGGTCATCTCGTGCACGGTGGTGGCGTCGTCGAGGAAGATCGCCTGACCCGGCTCCACGAAGCGCATCGCCGCCCTGGCGATCGCCTTCTTTTCCTTCGCCTGCTTCGTCGCGCGGTAGACGTCGGAGGATTCGATCAGGCTGGTGGGCGCGGCGGAGACGATACCGCGCGTCTTGCGGAAAAGGCCGCGGCTGACGAGTTCATCGACGTCGCGATGCGCCGTCATCAGGCTGATGCCGAAGCGTTCGGTGAGATCCTCGATGCGGATGGAGCCTTCGGCGATGACCGTCTCGGCAATCATCTGGCGGCGCACGAGCTGGCGTGCATGCCGGCTGTCGCTCGGCAGCTCTTCCGAAAGTAAATCCTTGACGTCGACTTTCTTGTTCACCGGAGGCCCTGCCATGCTTCGAGGATAGCGTGTCGTATCTCGTTTCGGGCGGCAAGGGAAATGCCAAGCGGAAAGGGGCGCCCATAACGGGCGCCCCGCGTCGATTACTCGCTCAGAACGAAGGGAGCGGTGTACTTGTCGACGTTGTCCTTGGTGATCAGCAGGCAATCGAAGAGCTGCTTTTCGGTATCGACACCGGTGGAGCCGGTCTTGATCACGTTATCGGCCTGCTTGACGGCCGCTTCCGAGAAGACGGCAACCGGCTGGAGGACGGTGTACTGCAGCTCGCCCGCCTTGATGGCAGCAACGGCATCCGGTGAACCGTCGAAGCCGCCGACCTTCACCTGTTCCAGCTTGCCGGCTTCCTTGAGCGCCGCGATGGCGCCGAGGGCCATTTCGTCATTGCCGCTGATCACACCGATGATGTCGGGGTTCGCCTGAAGCAAGGACTGCATCTTGGCGTGGCCCTTGGTGCGATCCCAATCGGCGACTTCCTTGCCGGATTTTTCGAGATCCGGATACTGCGTCAGGACGGTTTCGTAACCGTTCGAACGGGTTGCAGCGTTGTTGTCGGAGGGAGCGCCGAAGAGTTCGACATACTTGCCCTTGTCGCCGACCGCTTCGACCCATTGCTGCGCGCCGAGGGCGGCGCCCTGGGCGTTGTTCGAAACGAGCTGCGCCTTGGCAAGGCCCTCCTGGTTGATCTCGGCATTGACGAGGATGACCGGGATGCCGGCGGCAACCGCCTTCTTGACCGCACCAACCGAACCGTCGGCGTTTGCCGGGTCGAGGATGATCGCGACGGACTTGTTGGTAATGGCCGTGTCGATCAGGTTGCTCTCGGTGTTGGTATCGCCCTTGTGCGCGCCGACATTGGCCGTGTAGCCGAGGCCTTCCGCCGTCTTCTTCGCCACTTCGCCTTCCGTGAACCAGTAGGGGTTGGACGGATCGTTGACGATGACGGTGATGAGGCCTTCGGCCCAGGCCGTGCTGAACAGCAGCGGCAGTACGGCGGTCGCAGCGAAAAGTACACGCATTCCTTTTTTGAACATGGTCTCACTCCCTTGTTGAGTCCGGTTGCGCCGATTTTCGGCAATACTTTCCACTGCCGGGGCTTCGATGGTCCGCCTCCCCCAGCCGCAGTCAGTTCCTGTCAGTCGTCGCTTTCCCTAGCGGCGACCGTATTTGATGCTGTTCAACAGAACGGCGGTGACGATGACGGCGCCGGTGAAAACCGTCTGCCAGTAAGCCGAGACGCCGATGATCACTAGACCATCCGACAGAAAGCCGATCACGAACGCGCCGAGCATGGTGCCGATGACCGTGCCGCGACCACCTGTCAGGGCCGCCCCGCCGATCACGACGGCGGCGATCGCTGTCAGTTCGTAAGTCGTGCCGGCCGTCGGGCCTGCGGAAGTGAGCTGCGAGGACAGCACCAGGCCGGCAACGGCGGCGCAGATACCCGACAGCACATAGACGGTGATTTTCACGCGCTTGACCGGCACGCCCGACAGTTCCGCCGCACGCTCGTTGCCGCCGGAGGAATAGAGCCAGCGGCCGAACGCCGTGCGGGCAAGCAGGATGTGGCAGACGACAGCGAAGACGAGAAGCACGATGACGCCGATCGGCACGCCGGCGAGACGGTTGAAGCCGAGCCAGTCGAAGCCGGTATTCCCGAGTTCCGGGCGCCCGCCGAGATTGTTGTAGGTGAGGCCGTTGGTCATCAGAAGCGCGATGCCGCGGGCGACATAGAGCACGCCGAGCGTCGCAACGAAGGCCGGCACCCGCAGATAGGCGATCAGCACGCCGTTGACCGCGCCGACGACGGCGCCGAGCAGGCAGGTCAACACCACCACCACCCAGACCGAGGGATAGAGGATGATGCCGAGCTGCGGCAGCGTCACGCCCTGCATGAGGAAGCCCGCGACGACGCCGGCAAGCCCAAGCGTCGATCCGACGGAAAGGTCGATACCGCCATTGAGGATGACGAGCAGCATGCCGATGGCGAGCAAGCCGAAGATCGCGACATGCGAGGCCATGATCAGGAAATTGCTGACGGTGAAATAGTTCGGCGACATCAACGAGAAGACGACGACGATGGCGATGAGCGCGAAGAAGGCGCGGCCCTCGAACAGGAGCTCGATAAAGCTCTTCTTGCGCTTGCCGCCGCTCGCCGCCGCCTTTGTCTGGATTGCAGGTGTGACTGACATTGCTTCAGCGCTCCTAGAGCATTTCCAGCCGGAGCATCGCTTCGGCCTCGGAGAATGCGGTAAAACAAGTATCTAGAATGAACCCGGCTGGGTTCGTTCTAGTGGGCATGCACGGCTTCGCCGGAGGCGGCCATGATCTGTTCCTTGGTCACGTCAGGGCCGAATTCCGCCGAGATGCGGCCGCGCCGCATGACGATGATGCGGTGCGCGATGCTGAGGCATTCGCCGACCTCCGACGTGGTGTAGACAACGGCAAGGCCCTGCTTCGCGCGCTCGGCGAGCAGCTTGAACACCTCGGCCTTTGCGCCGATGTCGATGCCGCGGCTCGGCTCGTCGAGCAGGATCACCTCCGGATCGGTCGCCAGCATCTTGCCGATCACCACCTTCTGCTGGTTGCCGCCGGAGAGCGAGCCGATCGCCGCCCCGCCGCCGTCGGTCTTGATATGCACCTTGCGGATCGCCTCACCGACAAGACCCGTCTCTCGCGCGGTCGAGGTGAAGAGGCCACGCGTGAATGCGCCGAGGCTGGCGAGCGAGAGATTACGGCCGACGGTCATGGTCTGTACAAGGCCATCGCGCTGCCGATCCTCCGGCACGAGCACGAGGCCATCGCGGATGCAGGCCGCGATCGACTGGCCGGTGACGTCCCGGCCCTTCAGCTTGACCTTGCCCGCCGTCGCCTTGAGGCGGCCGGCAACGGTTTCGAGCAGCTCGGTGCGTCCCGCGCCCATCAGGCCGTAGATGCAGACGATCTCGCCCGCGCGCACCGAAAGCGACATGCCGTCGACCACGGAATAGCCCGCGCCGCCCGGATCCGGCACGGTCAGCCCTTCGATGGAGAGCGCAACGTCGCCCTTGTCGTAGCCTGACGGCGGCGAGCCGAGGTCGAAATTATCGCCGACCATATGGCGCACGATCCATTCGAGATCGATGTCCTTGCGCTCGGCATAGGCGGTCATCGCCCCGTCGCGCAGCACCACCGCATGGTTGGTGATCTGCAGCGCCTCTTCGAGATGGTGCGAGATATAGACGATCGAGACACCGCGGTTCATCAGGTCGCGGATCACCTTGAACAGGACGTCGACTTCCGAGGCCGAGAGCGCCGAGGTCGGCTCGTCCATGATCAGGATGCGCGAATTGACCGAAAGGGCGCGCGCGATCTCGACGATCTGCTGCTGGCCGAGGCGCAGGTCCTCGACCGGTGTCAGAGGATCGATATCCTCTTCGAGTTCCTCCATCAGGAGCCGCGTCTGGCGCTCTTCTTCGGCGAAGTCGACACCCGTCGCCGTCATGATTTCGCGACCCATGAAGATGTTGTCGCGAACGTTCATGTTCGGCGCGAGGCTGAGCTCCTGATGGATGATGGAGATACCGCGGTCACGTGCTTGGGAGGATGACGCGAAAACGATAGGTTCTCCATCGAGAATGATTTCGCCCGACGTCGGCTGCACCACGCCGGAGAGGATTTTCATCAGCGTCGATTTGCCGGCGCCGTTTTCGCCGAACAGCGTCGTCACCTGGCCGCGATGGATGTCGAAGTTGACGCCCTTGAGGGCATGCACATTGCCGTAGGATTTCGCCACGTTGCGCGCGGCAAGCACCACCTCACCCTTCCGGCCGGTTTCCGCGAGCGCGCTCATTGGACGTCTAGCCTCACCGGGGTGACGATCCAGCTCTTCGGGTTGACGAGCTTGATGACGCCGATCACCGAAACAGTCTTGCCGCTGAGCGCCGCCGGATCGATGCCCGACAGCACGACCTTCTTGACCTCGTTGTTGATGGCCGAACCGGCATCCTGGTATTCGATCTGGTTCTTGAACTGGCCGAACTCGATCTGGCCGGTGGCATCGCGCAAATCCGTGCCGTTGAGCGCCGGGCCGGTCTGCACACGCACGGTCAACTCGGCGGGAAGCCCCTCGACCGCGACGACATTGTAGTTCGCCTTGCGCTCGCCGACGACGCCGGTGAACTTCACCGGAATGACCGGACCGACGGAGGTGGCGACGCCGTATTTCTCACCCGCCGCCTTCTTGTCCGCGGCGATCGCCTGCGACAGCTCGACGGCATCGACAGCCCGCGTCTCGACGCTCTGCTTGATCAGCGGGAACTGTTCCGCGCCATACGCTTCCGGCGAAAATTTTTGAACCTGCACGTCGGCCTCCGAGCCGATGCGCACGATCGTCGTGTCGAAGACCATGGCGCCGAGGAGCACGAGGACGGCGGCGACACCGATCCAGCGATAGCTTTTCGCAGGCTGGGGCGATTTTGCGAGCGCAGCGTCAGTCATGTCGGTTGGCCTTGCAATTGAACGAGGGATTTTCCGGGCGGACACGTCGATAGGGCGACGGCAACAGGGACAATCCCAAAGCGTTGCGGCCGCAGGTCGAATTCTTTCGAACAGAACATGTCACGATGTCCTCCCCATGAACGGCGCCGGCCCGGTCTCCTCACCTGCCTTGCGCTGCAGTGCACACAATTTCGCACTTGCGATATATGCGTGTTATATGTCGCAGTATATATGTTAAATTAACACAGGCTGTCAATCGGCGTTTTTTAACAACATCGTGTACAGCACTGGTCCTGAGCGATAGTTCGGCGGCCAAGGAATGGGCATCGACGCATCCTTCTCGCCCACATGATCACAAATCGCCGTCGTCATCACTGCAAATCGGTATAAAAACTAAAATATTGATAATAAACATAAAAAATTGAATTTATCGAATAGCGAGGAGGCCAGACCGACAGCCTTCAGGCAACAAAAGCGCGCTACGCTACAGTGCCGCCCCATAAAAGGCGAGCCGCAACGAATTCCCGAATAGCTATCCATCATATCTGAAAAAAAATTCGTTGTTCGAAAAATTTTACGAGACACATGATAACTTTGTGTTATGTTCCTGTGTGAAGTTGGGGAGGCTCGTGGTAGGTTCTTGAGGCAAGTCGAAAGAATTCGATTTGGGAACCCACACACATTTCCAGAGAGACTGTCGGGAGGATCGAATGCTCTCAATCGGATCAGGCGAGACGACGCGGGCCACCGCGGGCGCTGCGGGCCTTTCCCATGGCTGACGCGGCAGATCTGATCATCGGCGTCGATGCCGGCACATCCATCATGAAGGCCGTCGCCTTCACGCTCTCCGGACGCCAGATCGCCAGCGCCTCCGTGCGCAACACCTACACGACCGCCGATGACGGCGCCGTGACCCAATCACTCGACCAGACCTGGCTCGACTGCACCCGCGCGCTGCGCGGCCTTGCGGAAAAGGTCGAAAACCTTGCAGACCGCACCGCCGCCATCGCCGTGACCGGCCAGGGTGACGGCACCTGGCTCGTCGGCGCCGGAAACCGCCCGGCCGGCGACGCCTGGTTGTGGCTCGACGCCCGCGCCGCGCCGACCGTCGAGCGCCTTGCCGCCTCTGATGCCGACCATGCGCGTTTTGCGGCGACCGGCACCGGCCTCAACACCTGCCAGCAGGGCGCGCAACTCGCCCATATGGACCGGTATTTTCCGGACCTGCTGGCCGGCGCCGAAACGGCAATGCACTGCAAGGACTGGCTCTACCTGAACTTGACCGGTGTGCGCGCCACCGACCCGTCGGAAGTGAGCTTCACCTTCGGCAATTTCCGCACCCGCGCCTATGACAGCGACGTGCTCGCCGCCCTCGGCCTTACCCATCGTCGCAAACTGCTGCCGGAGGTAATCGAGGGCACGGAAACCGTTCATCCGTTGACGGCGGAAGCTGCCGCGGCAGCCGGCCTGAAACCTGGAACGCCCGTCTGCCTCGGTTATGTCGACATGTGCATGACGGCGCTTGGCGCGGGCGTGCGCAGCGAGGTCCGCAACGCCGCCTGCTCCGCCATCGGCTCCACGGGTGTGCACCTGCTGGCAAAACCGGTTTCCGAGGTCGTGCTCAACGCCGAGCGCACCGGCTATGTCATCGCCCTGCCGATCCCCGGCGTCGTCACCCAGGTCCAGACCAATATGGGCGCGACGATCAATCTCGACTGGCTGCTCCAGCTTGGTGCCGATCTCCTGGGCGAACTCGGCGTCACCACCAGCCTCAACGAGATGATCGGCCGCGTCGACCGATGGTTCGCGGCAAGCAAACCCGGCAACATTCTCTACCATCCCTATATTTCCGAGGCGGGCGAGCGTGGCCCCTTCGTCAACGCCCGCGCCCGCGCGAATTTCACCGGGCTTTCCAGCCGCCACCGCTATCCCGACCTCGTGCGTGCCGTCGTCGAAGGCCTCGGCATGGCGACACGCGATTGTTACGCCGCCATGGGCACCCTCCCCTCGGAGCTTCGCGTTTCCGGCGGCGCCGCCCGGTCGGCCTCGCTGCGCGGCACGCTCGGCGCAGCGCTGGGCGCGCCGGTACGGGTCTCGACGCGCGAGGAGGCGGGCGCTGCCGGCGCCTCGATGATGGCGGCCGTCGCGATAGGCGCCTACCGCACGATGGACGACTGCATCGCCGATTGGGTGACGCCTGAACTCGGCGCGGCCGAGCCCCCGAAATCCGAAGACACCGAACGCATGACGCGCCTCTTCGCCGCCTATTCGGACGTGCGTCGAGGCATCGCGCCCGCCTGGGACATTCTGGCGGCGCGCTGAAGCTAGGAGATTGAGATGAACGAGCCTGAGCTTATTGACCTCTTCGTGATCGGCGGCGGTATCAACGGCGCGGGTATCGCGCGCGATGCGGCCGGCCGCGGGCTGAAGGTCGTGCTCTGCGAAAAGGACGACCTGGCGGAAGGCACCTCTTCCCGCTCGGGAAAACTGGTGCACGGTGGCCTGCGCTATCTCGAATACTACGAGTTCCGCCTGGTGCGCGAGGCGCTGATCGAGCGTGAGGTGCTGCTCAACGCCGCGCCGCATATCATCTGGCCGATGCGCTTCGTGCTGCCACACAGCCCGCAGGATCGCCCCGCCTGGCTCGTCCGCCTCGGCCTCTTCCTCTATGATCATCTCGGCGGCCGCAAGAAACTGCCGGGAACACGCACGCTCGACCTGAAGCGCGATCCCGAGGGCACGCCGATCCTCGACCAATATACCCGTGGCTTCGAATATTCCGACTGCTGGGTGGACGACGCCCGTCTCGTGACGCTCAACGCCATCGGCGCCGCCGAAAAGGGAGCGGTTGTCTTGACCCGCTCGCCCGCCGTCTCGGCCCGCCGCGAAAATGGCGCCTGGACCGTCACGACCAAGAACAGTCTGACCGGCGAAAACCGCAGCTTCCGCGCCAAGTGCCTCATCAACTGCGCTGGCCCCTGGGTTTCAGACGTCATCAACCGCGTTGCCGGCTCCAACTCGACGCGCAATGTGCGCCTCGTCAAGGGCAGCCACATCATCGTGCCAAAATTCTGGGCGGGATCCAATGCCTATCTCGTGCAGAACAATGACAAGCGCGTCATCTTCATCAACCCCTACGAGGGTGACAAGGCGCTGATCGGCACCACCGACATCGCCTACGAAGGCCGCGCCGAGGATGTCTCTGCCGACGAGGGCGAGATCGACTACCTGCTGAAGGCCGTGAACCGCTACTTCAAGGAGAAGCTGCGCCGGCAGGATGTGCTGCATTCCTTCTCCGGCGTGCGCCCGCTCTTCGACGACGGCAAAGGCAACCCGTCTGCCGTCACGCGCGACTATGTCTTCGACCTCGACGAGACCGGCGGCGCACCGCTGCTCAATGTCTTCGGCGGCAAGATCACCACCTTCCGCGAGCTTGCCGAACGCGGCATGCAGCGGCTCAAGCATGTTTTCCCGAACATGGGAGGCGACTGGACCGAAAAGGCGCCTCTTCCCGGCGGCGACATGCCGAACGCCGACTACGAAACCTTCGCCAACAGCCTGCGCGACACCTATCCCTGGATGCCGCGCAAGCTGGTGCACCACTACGGCCGCCTCTATGGCACGCGCACGAAAGCCGTCGTCGCCGGCGCGAGCGGCCTCGACGGTCTCGGCCGGCATTTCGGCGGGCAATTTTATGAGGCAGAGGCGCGCTATCTCGTCGCCAGCGAATGGGCGGAGACGCCGGAGGACATCCTCTACCGCCGCACGAAACACTACCTGCACCTGACGGAAGCCGAGCGCGCGGCCTTCGCCGACTGGTTCAACGCCGCCCGCCTCGCCGCGGCCTGAGGATTGTTATGTCGCTGACGCTCTCGCTCAACACCAATCCGCTGGTCAACCGTTTTGCCGATCCCGACGACCTGATCGACACTGTCGCGCGCGATCTCAAGCTGCGCGATCTGCAGTTGACCCATGAATTCATCAATCCAAGCTGGAACGCAGCGACCATCCGCCGGCTGACGCGGCAGATGGACCGGGCGCTGGAGCGCACCGGCGTGCGCGTCACCTCGGGCATGACCGGCCCCTACGGCCGCCTCAACCATTTCGGCCACCCGGATGCGGATGTGCGCCACTACTATGTCGACTGGTTCAAGACCTTTGCCGATATTATCGGCGATCTCGGCGGCACCTCCGTCGGCACCCAGTTCGCCATTTTCACCTACAAGGATTACGACGACCCAGTCCGCCGCGAGGACCTGATCCGGATCGCCATCGACTGTTGGACCGAAGTTGCGGAGCATGCGAAACGCGCCGGTCTTTCCTATGTCTTCTGGGAGCCGATGAGCATCGGCCGCGAATTCGGCGAGACGATCGACGCCTGCCTGTCGCTGCAGGACCGGCTGACCGCCGCGAACATGGCGATCCCCATGTGGATGATGGCCGACATCGACCACGGCGACGTCACCTCGGAAAACCCCGACGACTTCAATCCCTACGCCTGGGCACGCGCGGTACCGAAAGTGTCGCCGATCATCCACATCAAGCAGAGCCTGATGGACAAGGGCGGGCACCGACCTTTCACCGCCGCGTTCAATGCCAAGGGCCGCATCCAGCCCGAACCGCTGCTGAAAGCCTTCGCGGACGGCGGGGCCGCCGACAACGAAATCTGCCTCGAACTTTCCTTCAAGGAGCGCGAGCCGAACGATCGCGAGGTCATTGCGCAGATCGCCGAAAGCATCGCCTTCTGGGCCCCGCACATCGATACCGGTGCGTCGGACCTCAAGCTGGGCTGACCATTTTGTAAGTGCTTGCTAAGACTGGGCCTGAAGACCGCTTCCGGTTGCAAGGCACGACAGGACATCGCTGATGACCGACAATGAAGATTCCCTCGCCGTCCGCGCCGCCTGGCTGCACTATGTCGGCGGCTTCACCCAGTCCGCCGTCGCCAAACGGCTGGGCATCCCCTCGGTCAAGGCGCATCGGCTGATCGCGCGCGCGGTCGCCGAGGGCGTGGTGAAGGTTAGCATCGACGGTGACATCGCCGAATGCGCCAATCTGGAGATGGAGCTTTCGACCCGCTACGGGCTCGATTACTGCGAAGTATCGCCCGATATCGACGACGATCCGCTGGCGCTGACGACGCTCGGCCATGCCGGCGCGAACTTCCTGCGCCGGGAGATCGAACGAGGCGAAGCCGCCGTCATCGGCCTTGGCCATGGCCGCACGCTCTCCGCCGCCGTCCGTCATCTGCCGCGGATCGGCGCGAGCGGCACCCGCTTCGTCTCGCTGCTCGGCGGCCTCACCCGCAACTACGCCGCCAATCCCTATGACGTGATGCATCGCCTCGCGGAAAAAACCGGCACGCAGGCCTATGTGATGCCCGTGCCCTTCTTCGCCAACACGGAAGAGGACCGCGAGGTGCTGCTCTCCCAGCGCGGCGTCAGCGAGGTGTTCGACCTCGCTCGCAGCGCCGATCTGAAAATCGTCGGCATCGGAACGGTCGACAACCAGGCCCATCTCGTCAAATCCGGCATGTTGCAGCCGGATGAGCTGGAGGAGATCGCGGCGCTCGGCGGCGTCGGCGAACTTTTAGGCCATTTCTTCGACGCCAAGGGCCGCATCCTTGAGACAGCCGTGACAGCGCGCACGCTGGCCGCTTCCTTCTCCGAGGCGGGCGGCGACCGGATCGTCGCCATCGCCGGCGGTCCTGTCAAAACCGAGGCCATCCGCGCCGTGCTCTACAGCCACAAGCTGTATGGGCTCATCACGGACGAGCGGACGGCCCGGCAGCTCCTGCAAAACTCAACATGAGAAAAATCTCAAAATCACATTTTTAATGTTATAATCCGGAAGAAGCGATGTTATAAGCCGCCATGCGACGGAGGACGCCTTGAAACGGGAAGAGCGCAGGCAGGAAATCATCAATCTGCTGGTCGAAAGTCGGGCCGTCGAGCTCGACGACATCGCGGCGCGCTTCGGCGTCTCCAAGATGACCATCCACCGCGACCTCGACGATCTCGAGAAGGCCGGCGTGCTTCGAAAAGTGCGCGGCGGCGCAACGATCGACGCGGGCACCCAGTTCGAAAGCGATTTCCGGTTCCGTGAATTGCAGGAGGCCGACGTCAAGCGGGAACTCGCCGAAACAGCCGCCGAACTGGTCGAGCCCGGCATGACCGTCATGATCAACGACGGCTCCATGGCCTCCGTGCTCGGCGACGTGTTGTGCGAGAAGAAGCCGATCACCCTCATCACCAACAACGCCGCGATCCTGGAGCGTGCCAAGGGCCTGTCCGGCGTGACGTTGATCGGTCTCGGCGGCGTCTATTCCGCAAAATTCAACGCCTATTCCGGCATCGTGACAGAGGAGGCACTATCGCGCCTCAGGGCCGACATCGCCTTCATCTCCGCGCCGGCGGCGTCGGGGCGCCTTGCCTATCACATGGACGAGGCGGTGGTGCGCACCAAGCGGGCGATGATGGCTGCGAGCCGCCAGAAATGCCTGATGATCAACAGCCGCCGCTTCGGCCATACGGCGTTGCATGTGCTCGCCGATCTTTCCGAATTCGACACGGTCCTTTCAGACAAACCCCTGCCACACGACACAACCGCGGAACTCATCGGCGGAAAAACGACGGTCAGGATCACACAGGAGAAAACGCCATGAGCCGGAAATTCTGGGTCGGCACGAGTTGGAAGATGAACAAGACGCTGACCGAGGCAAAGCTCTTTGCCGAAGGCCTCAAGGCGGCTGACGGCAACCGCGATGCCCGCATTCAGCGCTTCGTCATCCCGCCCTTCACTGCCGTGCGCGAGGTCAAATCACTGCTTGCCGACACCTCCGTGAAGGTCGGCGCACAGAACATGCACTGGGCGAACGACGGCGCCTGGACCGGCGAAATCTCGCCCGTCATGCTGAGGGACTGCAATCTCGACCTCGTCGAACTCGGCCATTCCGAGCGCCGCGAGCATTTCGGCGAGACCGACGAGACGGTCGGCCTCAAGACCGAGGCGGCGGTGCGCCATGGCCTCGTGCCGCTGATCTGCATCGGCGAAACACTCGCCGATCGCGAGGGCGGCCATGCGACCGAAGTGCTCGCCCAGCAGGTGCGCGGCGCGCTCTCGCGGCTCGACGCTACGCAGAAGCAGGCAACAATCCTGCTCGCCTACGAGCCCGTCTGGGCGATCGGCGAAAAGGGCATCCCGGCCACCGCCGACTACGCCAATGCACGCCACGCCGAGATCGCCGAAGTTGCGGAAAACATGCTCGGTCGGCGCATTCCCTGCCTCTATGGCGGTTCGGTCAATCAGCAGAACTGCGAGGAACTGATCGCCTGCCCCGATATCGACGGGCTCTTCATCGGCCGCTCAGCCTGGAAGGTTGAAGGCTATCTCGACATTCTGGCGCGCTGCGCCGCCAAGATCTGAAAAGGAGATCTCCCATGAAACTCGCCATTGCCGGTGATAGCGCGGGCGAAGGCCTCGCAAAGGTTCTCGCCGATCATCTGAAGGACCGCCATGAGGTGCACGAAGTATCACGCACCGATGCCGGCCCGGACGCCTTCTACGCCAATCTTTCCGACAGGGTCGGCTCCGCCGTCATCGCCGGCGAATACGATCGCGCGATCCTTGTTTGCGGCACCGGTATCGGTGTGTGCATCTCCGCCAACAAGGTGCCGGGCATTCGCGCCGCGCTGACGCACGACACCTATTCGGCCGAACGCGCCGCACTGTCCAACAACGCGCAGATCATCACGATGGGCGCGCGCGTCGTCGGCTCGGAACTGGCAAAGGCCATCGCCGACGCCTTCCTCGCCCAGACCTTTGACGAAAACGGCCGCTCGGCCGGTAACGTTCAGGCGATCAACGACGTCGATGCCAAATACAACGCGGGCAAATAAACCCGGTCGCGAAAGCGGAATGCGATCTCCAGCATTCCGCTTTTCGTAAGAGCTTACGAACCGAATGCCGTCGCGAGCTTGCTGGCCGGCGGCGGGGCATAGCCGCCAAGGCGCGAGGTGCGCATGTTGAGGGCGCCCATGGCCTCGGCGAGTTTCACGGCACAGGTCACGCCATCGAGCACGGGCAGGCCGTGTTCCTGTGCGAGATCATTGGCAAGGCCGGCCATGCCGGCGCAGCCGAGCACGATCGCCTCCGCCCGGTCCTCGGCGACGGCGATCCCGATCTCCGCGCTGATCTTCTGGCGCGCATTGGAACCGGGCTGCTCCAGTTCCAGCACTGCAACTTCCGAGGAGCGCACCCGCGCGCAACGCGCCGCAAGGCCGTAGCGCGCAAGATTGTGCTCCAGTGCCGGCACGGAACGGGCCAGCGTCGTGACGACGGAGAACTTGTTCGAGATCATCGAGGCAAAATGATAGGCCGCCTCGCCGATGCCGATGACGGGTTTGTCTGTCAGGCAGCGCGCAGCATCGAGCCCCGTGTCGTCGAAACAGGCGATGACGACAGCGTCGCAATCCGGATTGTCCTTGATGACGCCGAGCAGGCCGGCGAGGCTCATCGCCTCGTCGAAATAGCCTTCGATGGAGACCGGACCATTCGCCGGATTGACCGCGACGATCTCGGTCCCGGCAGAGGCGGCGCCAAGCGCCGCCTTACCGATATGGTCCGTCATCGATGCTGTCGTGTTGGGGTTGATGACGAGGATTTTCATTTTAGAGTTCGCCTCCGAGGTAGGCAGCCTTGATGCGGTCGTCGTTCATCAGATCCTTGGAATTGCCTGACAGCGCGATCGACCCGGTGGAAAGCGCGTAAGCGCGGTTGGAGATGGACAGCGCCATGCGGCTGTTCTGCTCGACGAGGAGGATCGAAACCTTCTCGTCGCGGCTGATGGCGACGATGGCGCGGGCGATGTCCTGCACCAGTTTCGGCGCGATGCCGAGCGACGGTTCGTCGAGGAGCAACAGTTTCGGACGGGCCATCAGCGCGCGGCCGATCACCATCATCTGCTGCTCGCCGCCCGACATGGTGTTGGCCTGCTGATGGTAGCGTTCGCGCAGGCGCGGGAAACGCGTCAGCACGTTTTCCAGCGTCTGCTCGATCTCCGCCTTGTCGGTGCGGGTGAACGCTCCCATCAGGAGGTTGTCCTTCACCGACATCAGCGGAAAGGCACGACGTCCCTCGGGCACCATGGAGATGCCCTTGCGCACCACATCGGCGGCGGAGGTGCCGTCAAGGCGCGCCCCCTGGTAAAAGATCTGGCCGGACTTCACCGGCCGAAGACCGGTGATCGCCCTGAGGATCGAGGACTTGCCCGCCCCGTTCGCGCCGATCAGCGCGACGGTTTCGCCTTCGTCCACATCGATGGAAACGCCCTTCAGCGCATAGATGTGGTCGTAGTAGAGTTGGATATTCTCAACGCTCAATATCTTCGTCATGGCTTACATCCCGATCGCCGCATCTTCGGAGCCGAGATAGGCCTCGATGACCTTCTCGTTCTCGCGGATTTCCTGGGGGGTGCCCTCGGCCAGCTTCTGGCCGAAATTGATGCACACGATGCGGTCGCTGATCTTCATGACAGCGGGCATGTCGTGCTCGACGAGAAGCACGGTGACGCCACGCTCGTCGCGCAGGCGCCGCACGAGGCCGACCATCTTCATCGTCTCGTCATGGTTCATGCCGGCGAAGGGTTCGTCGAGCAGGATGACCTTCGGATCGGTGGCAAGGCCGATCGCCATGCCGAGCGCGCGCAGATGCCCCTGCGGCAGGTTCGAGGCGAGTTCGTTGCGGATCGCCTGCAGGCCGAGGAAATCGACGATGTCGTCCGCCGAGGCCGCAAACGCCGCCTCGTCGTCCTTGGCCTGCTTCGTGCCGAGGAAGAAGCCGAACAGGCTCGCCTTGGAACGCAGGTGATGGGAGACGATGATGTTTTCGCGCACCGTCATGGAGCGGAAGATCGTCGTTTCCTGGAAGGTGCGAACGACGCCCATGCGGGCGACCTTGTGCGGGGCGAGGCTGGAGATGCGCGTGCCGTTGAACAGCACCTCCCCGCTGGTCGCCGGTACGAAGGAAGAGATCAGCTTGAACAGCGTCGATTTCCCCGCGCCGTTCGGGCCGATCACCGAGAGGATCTCGCCCTTGTTGACATCGAAAGAGACGTCGTTAACAGCGGTGAGACCACCGTAGCGCTTGGTGATGTTGCGGATTTGCAGGATGGTGCTCATGCGCGTCCCTCCTTCTTGTCGAGAAGGCTCAAGACCCCGTTCGGCAGGACGAGCATCAGCAGGATCATGACGCCGGAATAGATGAGGAGCTGATATTCCCGGGCGATCGACAGGAGGTCCCAGCCGAAATAGAGCAGGAGCGTGCCGAGCATCGGGCCGAAGACATAACCGAGGCCGCCGAGGAAGCAGTAGAGCATGAAGTTCACACTGTCGGCGACCACGAAGGAGGACGGGTAGATCGACTGGGCGATGGAGGCGAACATGGCGCCCGCAATGCCGCCGAAGAACGAGGAGATCGCATAGGCGAGCACCCGGAGATAGGCGGTGTTGACCCCGATCGAGGCCGAAAGCTCCTCGTTCTGCTGGAGGCTGCGGCAGAGATGCCCAAGCCGCGAATTCACGATGCGCCACAGCACCAGGTAGGTGATGACCATCAGCACCACGGCCATGAGGTAGAAACCGAAGCGCGGGTTGGAGAGCGAACTGAAGGCCGGGATGATCGTCAGGCCGAAGATGGAGAGCTCGCCGGGCAGCGGGATCGAGGTGATGCCCTTGGCGCCGTTGGTGACGGGCAAGGCAAGCGCGGAAAGGCGTGCGACCTCGGTCAGGACGAGCGTCACCATGGCGAAGTAGACGCCGCGGAGCCTGAGGATCGGAAAGCCGATCAGCACGGAGATGACAGCGCAGAACAGGCCCGCCAGCGGCAGCGTCAGCCAGAAGGAGACGCCGGCCTGGGTGACCAGGATCGCCGAGACATAGCCGCCGACCAGCGCGTAGGCGCCCTGACCGATATTGATGCGGCCGATGTAGAAGGTGAGCCAGACGCCGGCAGCACCGACGGAGAGCAGCGCGACCGAGGTCAGCGTGTAGAAGAAATCCACGCGTCCAGTGGCGCTGATGAACAGCGGCACGAGCACGAAGACAGCGAGAAGGAGGATGGCGAAGCCGAGAAGCTTTTTCGTGTTCATGATCTCAACCCCACGGCTTGCCCATCAGCCCCTGCGGGCGGATGGCGAGGAACACCATCAGCGAGGCGAAGATCACGAGATAGGTGATGTCGCCATAGGCCGAGAGCACGGTGAGGCCGACGCTCTCCATCATGCCGAGGATGAAACCACCGGCAATCGCCCCGGAAATCACGCCCGCACCGCCGATCATGATCATCAGGAAGGCCTTGACCGAGGTCGGACCGCCCATGCCGAGATTGACGCCGGTAATGGTGACGAGCAGGCCGCCGACAAGGCCGGCCAGCATCGCGCCGAGCGCAAAGCCGATCATCGAATAGCGCGAGACGTTCACGCCCATGAGCTGGGCGGCCATCTTGTCCTGCGCCAGCGCCCGCATGGCGCGGCCGGTCTTGGAGTAGTTCATGAAGCCGATGAAGGCCACGATGAGCAGGATGGCGAGCACGCCGATCAGGATACGGTCGTAGGGCATGATGATGCGCATATCGAGGTTGAGCACGCCGTTGACGATCTTCGGCACGCCGCGCTGCTTTTCCCCGAAGAGCAGCAGAATGACGGCATCGAGGAAGAAAGCGACGCCCGCTGCAAGCAGCATGGTCGATTCATCCCGCTTCGAGCGGCGCACGACCGGCGCAAAGAGGAATTTCTCGATGGCCGCGCCCATGACCGCCAGTACGATCGCCGAGGCGAAAAGGCCGACAATGAAAGGCAGGCCGAGCTGAACAACGACGGTGTAGGTGACGAAGCCGCCGAAGACGTACATCTGCCCGTGGGCGAAGTTCAGCACGTTCATCAGCGAGAAGATCAGCGTCAGCCCGAGGGCGATCAACGCATATTGCGCACCAAGGTAGAGACCGTTGGCAATTATCTGTTCCATCGTGAGCCTCCAATGGAAAGAAGGTTCAGGCAAAGAGGGACCCGGCCGGACGACGCGCCGTCCGGGTCCCCCATCTTATCAATGCCTAGGCTCCGATCAGTCGACCTGACCGACGAACAACGTCTCGAACTTGCCGCCCTTGTACTCGTTCACGACGAGCGGGACGGAGATCTGCCGCTTCTGGCCAAAGGACGTCATGCCGACATATTTCAGCTTGGCGTCGCCCTTCATGAAGGGGTTGGCGGCTTCGAACGTGTCCATCGTCTTCTTGAATTCATCGACATTGTCGATCGCAGCGGGGTTCGCCTTGAGCGTCTCGATGATGTATTCGAGCGCATAGACCTTGGTGTTCGACTCATCGTTATACTCACCGAACATCTTCGTATAGCGCTCGACGAATTCCCGCATCGCGTCGCTCGCAAGCTCCGGCGTGGACGCGCCACCAACGGAAATGAAGCCGTCCGCGAGTTCTCCCGCACCTTCCTGCAGAACGCTGGCATCCTGCCCGGTTTCCGTCGAGATGAGGCCGGTATAGCCGAGTTCGCGTGCCGAGCGGATCAGCTGCGGGGCATTGGCCGGCGAAACACCGGAGAGCACCAGCAGGTCTGGCGAAGCCTGAATAACGGGCAGCAGCACCGGGGTGAAATCGGTGGTGTCCACCTGATAGGTCACGTTGCCCGACACGACTTCAAGCCCGAGCGCCTCGGCGGCGGCAATACCGGATTCCCGCTGGCTCAGCGGATCGGATTCGTTGGCGGCAACGAAGGCCACCTTCTTCACGCCCTTGGTTTCCTTCAGGAACTTGTAGATGGCAGGACCGGACTGGTAGTTCGCCACCATGCCAAGGATCGCGTTCGATGCCGGCGCCGTGAAGAGTTCCTTCGGGAAGGCATAGGGGAAGTACATGATGCCGTTCTGCTCGGCGACCGGGCGCACGGCGGCGGCGCCGTCATCGACGTTCGGGCCGACGACATAGTGCACGCCGTCCTGCGCCATCTTCTCCATGCCTGCAATGGCACGCTTGGGATCCTTCTGGTCGTCGAAGGGCACGATCTCGATATTGTAGGTCTTGTCACCGATCTTGACGCCGCCAAGCTCGTTCAGCCAGGCCGCGCGCGCTTCCATCGAGCGCTGGTTCGAAACACCCCAGGACGCGGCCGGGCCGGAGGTGACACCGACGAAACCGACCTTCAGCGTGGCATTCTCGGCATAAGCCATCATCGGCATCGACAGCATGGTCGCGGCGGCAAGGGCGGAGATCTTCAGAAATGTGCGCTTGTGCATGATGTTCTTCCTCTGGGCCATTGATCTGTTTTTGATAGGCGCATGGGTCGCAAGCGGCGGCCCCACTCGGCCTTGGCAGAGGCATTGAGCGCATTGTTAACGATCTTGTCAAGTGGTTGTGAACACGCGATACTGTTCCGTGTCAACGAAATCGGCGCTTGTTGGTCAACCAAATCGGTCTTATTTAGGGGCTGTGCAACAGACTGCGCGTGTCAGGGTGAATTCGGTGGTTGATGTAGGCAGGGAAAACCTGGTTGAGGCGGAAGAGATCGACGAGAGCGATATCGTCGATCGCATTTTCGAAGCGGTCATCGAACAGCGATTGCCGCCGGGCACGAAGCTTTCGGAATCGGCCCTGTGCGACGCTTTCGGCGTCGGGCGCATGCGCATCCGCCGCAGCCTGCTCCTGCTGGCGAGCCGCGAAGTCGTGGAACTGCATGCCAATCGCGGCGCCTTCGTCGCCTCGCCGACGCCCGAGCAGGCCCGCGAAGTCTTCGAAGCCCGCCTCGCGCTGGAGCCGAACATCGCCCGTCTTGCCGTCCAGCGCGCAAACGAGGCGGACATTGCCGCACTGACCCGCCATCTTGAAATGGAATATGTGGCGCACAAGGAGCGCCACCGCCACGACGCGATTCGCCTGTCCGGCCAGTTTCACACGCTGCTGGCGCAGATCGCCGGCAATGCCATCCTCATCCGCACGATGAAGGAACTGGTGACCCGTACTTCGCTGATCATCGGCCTGTTCGGGGCACCCGGCGTCAGCAATTGTCGCGACGACGACCACGCCGCCATCGTCGGCGCCTTCCACACGCGCGATGCGGAAAAGGCAGCCTGGATGATGACCCTGCATCTGCGCCACATCCAGGAGCATCTGGAAGCGGGCGCAAAGACCTCCGACAGCGTCGATCTCATGGCCCTGTTCGGTAAGGCGTGATCCGCAGGGTCTCCAGCAGGCAGCATGGCCCGCGCCAATCCTCGGCCGTGCCTGCCGGCGATGCGCAGGGAGGACACAGACGAAACGTCAGGGCGATGATGCCTTTTCCTCCGGCCGCTCGATGCGGATGGCCGGATCGAACCGGTAGCGCGTCGTTATGGCGAGCCGGTAGCCGTTGACATCGGCATCCGAGACGGTCGCCACCGGACGGTAGCTGGCAGGGTCGAAATAGGCCGTGACACGCGTATCCAGCGTGCCGATCTTCTGACGGAAGACAAAACCACGGTAGGACTTGCCCTCGAAGGTCACCTCGCCGGGGCACTCGAATTCCCGTGCATTTTGATCGTAAACATAACGATCGGCCACCACGCTCTCGAGCGACTGCTGCAACTGCTCCACCGGCATCGGAACCCAGGCCCCGTTCGCCAGGGTCCACCCCTCCTCGCCGATAATGATGAAATCTGCCTGGGTATTGAGCCCCGACGTCTTCATGCGCAGGCCTTGCGTCATGTCGAAAAGCGAGGAGGAAGCCATGCGCCGCACCACCGTTCCATCCGATGCCAGCACGTCGGCCACCACTTCGACCCCGTAGCGCACCGCATCCGGACGGTGCCGGTTGATCCCGGTGAAATCCGAAAGGCAGTCGGCCCAGCCATCCTGCCCTGTCGAAACCAGAAGGACCCCCGCCAGAAAAGCGACCCTGATGTTCAACTGCCTCTCCCCCGCCCCGAGCACAATGGTTCGCACGAGAGGGAACGCATCAGCCGCCCCGCCTATTCACGTTGCCCCCGCGTCTTCCCGCGGCACGCGGGTACCCGCCAAGAGAGGCCCTTTCGGCTCAGCTGCGCTCGATATCCCGCCTGAGCACGATGGAGGTCGTCAGGTCTTCGACATTGTCCATAGTCGAGACCTCGTTTCGCAGCTCGTTGAGCGCGTTGATCGAGCCGACCTCCACCTCCACCACGAGATCAAGCTGGCCGCTGACGGAGGAGACCTTGCGCACCGCGGAAAAGCCGGCAAGGCGATCCAGCACGCCGATCGAGGGCGTGCGCTTGAGGGTGACAAGCAGAAAGGCCTGGATCTGCCCGTCATCGAGCTGGCCGATGTCCGCCCGGTAGCCGCGGATGATGCCGGCCTTTTCCAGCCGGCTGACACGCTCGGTGGTGGCGCTGCGCGACAGGCCGATCCGCCCCGCCAGCGACTTCATTGGAATGCGCGCCTCGCGGGAGAGAATGCTGAGGATCGTGCGGTCGATGGCGTCCGTATCCTGCATGGCCCCTTCCCAATTCGCGCCGACAAGATGACGGTTATTATAAACAGAGTGCCGGCACAACCGACATAATGCCGGATGCGTCGCCGCGTCGTCCATGCAACTCTTTCGGCAGGAACGAGGATGACCATGAACGACATGCTGAAGACGACCCCGGATTTCTCCATCGACGCCGCCGCAGCGCTGCTTGCAGAGCATTACTGTCTCTCGGGCACGCTTTCGCCGCTGGCCAGCGAACGGGACCAGAACTTCAAGGTGGAGACGACGGAAGGCACCTTCATCCTGAAGATCATCAACGCCGCGGAGCCGGAGATCGAGAGCGACTTCCAGACGGCGCTGCTCGCCCATCTCGGCACCCATGCCGGCGACCTGCCGGTACCCCATATCCGGCCGACACTGTCGGGCGGAAGCCTTGCCTCCACCACCAGCCCGCACGGCGTCCAGCATCGTATCCGGCTGGTGAGCTGGGTCGAAGGCAGGCCGCTCGCCGAGACGGAGCGCAGCGATGCCGCGCTTCAGTCCCTCGGCCGGATGCTTGGCCGCTTCGATGCCGCGCTGAAGGGCTTCATGCATCCGGGTGCCCTGCGCGATCTCGACTGGGACATCCGCCATGCCGGCCGCTCCGCCGCACGCCTGCAGCATGTCGCCGCCGCCGAGGACCGGGCATTGATCGAGCGCTTCCTCAAGCGCTTCGCCGCCATCGCCCCGCGCCTTGCAACGCTGCGCGCCGCGGTGATCCACAATGACGCCAACGACTGGAATGTGCTCGTCGACGCAGCCGATGCCGACCGCATTTCCGGCCTGATCGATTTCGGCGATGCGCTGCATGCACCCGTCATCGCCGAAGTTGCCATCGCAGCCGCCTATGCCGGCCTCGACCACGGCGACCCGATCGGCGCGGCTGCCGCCATTGTCAGCGGTTTTCATGCCGAATATCCGCTGCAGGAAGAAGAGGTCGATCTGCTCTACGACCTCATCGCCATCCGCCTCGTCACCTCGGTGACCATCTCCGCCTCCCGCCGCAGCCATGCGGAGGACAACCCCTATCTCGCGATCAGCGAGCGTCCGGCCTGGACGCTGCTGCGCAAGCTCGACCGCATGAACCCGCGTTTCGCCACCGCCATCCTGCGCAAGGCCTGTGGTTTCGAGGCCGCACCGGGCGCCCGCACCGTCGCCGGCTGGATCGCGAAGAACCGCAAGACACTCGCCCCCCTGCTGGAGCGCCCGGCCGCGACCTATCCGGCAGCCCTTGTCCCCTACGGCGACCCAGTCCACCCGATGACCGTCAAGTCCGCCGCCGAGCAGCCGGACGAGGCGCAGGCGATCTGGGAAGCACATTGCCGCGAGAACGGCATCGAGCTCGGCATCGGCCCGTTCGGCGAGGAGCGCACCGTCTATGCCGGCGATATGTTCGTCTCGCGCTTCATCGAAAAGACGCGCCGCACCCGCCATCTCGGCCTTGACCTCTTCATGGCCGCCGGCACGAAGCTCTACACACCCCTGCCGGCGACTGTCGTCAGCGTCGAGATCGAGAAGGACCCGCTCGGTTACGGCTGCCTGATCGCGCTTCGTCACGAGCCGGAGGATTGCCCGCCCTTCGTCAGCCTCTGGGGTCACCTCGCACATGAAGCCCTGGGGCGGCTCAAGGCAGGGGAGCGGCTGGAAGCCGGCGCGCTCGTCGGCGAAATGGGCGCACCGACGGAAAACGGCGGCTGGGCGCCGCATCTCCATCTCCAGCTCTCCGCCGACACCAACCTCTCCGCCACCGAAATCCTCGGCGTCGGCGAGCCGCGCTATCTCGACGTTTGGGCAGAGCTTTTCCCCGATGCCAGCACCTTTGCCGGCATCGCCGGGGAGTTCTACGAACGCCACGGCCGCTCGCATGAGGAGATCGTCAAGCTCAGGCGCGAATTGCTGCTGCCGAACCTGTCCATCTCCTATGACAAGCCGATCAAGTTCGTACGCGGCGAAGGCGTCTTCCTGATCGACGACAGCGGCCGGGCCTATCTCGACTGCTTCAACAATGTCTGCCACATCGGCCATGCCCATCCGGTCGTGGTGGAGGCGATGGCGAAGCAGGCGGAAACGCTCAACACCAACACCCGCTACCTGCATGACAATATCGTCGCCTATGCCGAGCGTCTGACGGCAACGCTGCCGAAGGAGCTGACGGTCGCCGGCTTCGTCAACAGCGGCTCGGAGGCCAACAGCCTGGCGCTGAGACTGATGCGGGCGCATACCGGCCGCGAGAATGCCATCACGCTCGACTGGTCCTATCACGGCACGACACAGGAGCTGATCGACATCAGCCCCTACAAGTTCCGCCGCAAGGGCGGCAAGGGACCGAAGCCCCATGTCCATGTCGCGACCGTACCCGACAGCTATCGCGCGCCCGATAACTGGCCGGTCGAAGAGCACGGCAAGCGCTTTGCCGAAAGCGTCGCGGAACTGATCGCCGGCATGCAGGCGAAGGGCGAAGGTCCGGGCTTCTTCATCGCCGAATCCATTCCGAGCGTCGCCGGCCAGGTCTTCCTGCCGGAAGGCTACCTGAAGGAGGTCTACCGGCTGGTGCGCGAGGCAGGCGGCGTGTGCATCGCCGACGAGGTGCAGGTCGGCTTCGGCCGCGTCGGCAGCCATTGGTGGGCCTTCGAGACGCAGGGTGTCGTGCCCGATATCGTCACCATGGGCAAGCCGATCGGCGACGGCCACCCCATGGCCGCCGTGGTGACGACCCGCGAAGTGACCGACAGCTTCAACAACGGCATGGAATATTTCAACACCTTCGGCGGAAACCCGGTTTCCTGCGCCGTCGGCCTTGCCGTGCTCGACGTCATCGAAAGCCAGGACCTGCGCGGCAATGCACTGACCATCGGCAACTATCTGATGGACGCCTTCCGCGCCATGCAGACACGCTACGACGTGATCGGCGACGTGCGCGGCCTCGGCCTCTTCCTCGGCATCGAGCTCGTCACCGACCGCAGGACGAAGGCACCCGCCACCGAGTTCGCCCGTGCCGTCTCCAACGGTGCCCGCCGCCGCGGCGTTCTGATGGGAACGGAAGGGCCGCATGACAATGTCCTGAAGATGCGCCCGCCGATGATCTTCTCGAAGCGGGACGCCGACCACCTGATCGCCGTGCTCGAGGAAACCTTCGCCGACGTCGCCAAGACGCTCGGCTAAGGCAAACGCCACCACCACGCAACAACTTGCCGCCGGGAAGGATCGCTTTCCCGGCCAGGATGACGCATGCCCAAAATCAACAAGGAGGAGAACCAATGAAGATCGCAACTTTGGCCATGGCAGCCGCCACGCTCGCCGCCGGCACGGCCGCCCATGCGGGCACACTCGATATCATCAAACAACGCGGCGAGGTGCGCTGCGGCGTCAGCCAGGGCGTGCTCGGCTTTTCCGTGCCGGACAAGAACGGCGTCTGGGGCGGCTTTGACGTCGATTTCTGCCGCGCCGTCGCCGCCGCCACGCTCGACAATCCGGACAAGGTGGCCTATGTGCCGCTCTCCACGAAGGACCGTTTCACGGCGCTGCAATCCGGTGAAGTGGACCTGCTCTCGCGCCAGACGACCTGGACCCTGTCGCGCGACACCGACCTCGGCATGAGCTTCGTCGGCGTCAACTACTATGACGGCCAGGCCTTCATGGTCAGCAAGGAGATCGGCGTGAAGAGCGTCAAGGACATCTCCGGCGCGTCCGTCTGCACGGAAACCGGCACGACGACCGAGCAGAACATGGCCGACTACTTCAGCGCCAACAAGATCGAATACCAGGTCATCGCCTTCGAAAAACCAGACCAGACGGTGCAGGCTTTCAACACCGGCCGCTGCGACGTCTATTCGACCGACGCCTCCGCGCTCTACGCCCAGCGCCTGACGCTCAACGACCCCCAACGCTTCGAGGTGCTGCCGGAAGTCATCTCCAAGGAGCCGCTCGGCCCGGCCGTGCGCCAGGGCGACGACCAGTGGTTCAAGATCGTGCGCTGGACGCTGTACGCGCTGATCGAAGCAGAAGAGATGGGCATCGGCAAGGACAACGCGGCGACACTCGTCGAAAGCGGCACCATCGCGCAGAAGCGCTTCCTTGGCATCGAGAACGAGGCCGGCAAGGCGATGGGCCTCGATCCGAAATGGGCCTATCAGGCCGTCTCCGCTGTCGGTAACTACGGCGAGATCTTCGAGCGCCACCTCGGCAAGGACAGTCCGCTGAAAATCGACCGCGGCCTCAACCGGCTGTGGAGCGACGGCGGCCTGATGTACGCCCCGCCCGCCCGCTAAAAATCAGGGAACGTCGCAGGATCGTTCCTGCGGCGTTCCGCATTCTATTCGCGCGCGCCGTCGGCAAGCGCCGAGAGCCCCGCCATGTCGCGGATCAAAAGCTTCTGCCGCCCGCCCTCGACGAGGCCGCGCGCCTCCCAGGCGCTGAGAATGCGCGAGACCGTGTGCAGCGTCGTGCCGGTCATCTCCGCAATATCCTGGCGCGAAATGGGGAAATCGATACGGATGCCGGCCTCTTCCTTCCGCCCAGCCTGCTGGGACAGGCGAAGCACGGCATGCGCCACCCGGCGCTCGACCTCCTGCGTCGACATCTCCCGGATGCGGGTATGAGCCTCCTCCAGCCGCTGGCCGATCGTCTGCATGGCCGTGACGGCAAGGCGAGGGTTTTGCTCGACGAAATGCGGCCAGAGATCCGTCGGCCAGCCGAGGATGACGCTTTCCGTCGCCGCCCGCGCCGTGCCCGGATAGTCCGTGCGCTGCAGCGCCTTGGCGAAGCCGAAGAGATCGCCCGGATGCACGACCCGAACGATGATCTGCTGGCCGTCTTCCGTCACCTGCGTCACTTTCAGCCGGCCATGCAGCAGAAGAAAGAAGCTCGCCGCCTGCTGGCCCTGCTCGAAAACGGCATCGCCCTGCGCCACGCGACGCGCCGTCGCATGGGTCAGCAGCCTGTCGAGGTCCTCGTCGCTCATCCTGTCGAACAGGGCGAGCGATCGGACGACGGTCCGGTCGATCTTCACAGCCAAATCCCTCTCGCGTGAAAGCTACCGGCTTCTATCACGCCATCCCGTCACCTGAAAGTTTGAACATCCCCGTCAGAAAGAAACCCCCTTTTCCTTCAGGGCCACGAGCAGGGGCGCATACCAGCGCGTGTCCTTGACGAGGCGGAAGCCGACATTGTCCGGCGGCACGCCGACGGCACAGCCGCCGCCCTTCGGGTTGCGCACGAACGAGCTCATCGCCGCCCGGTGCTTGCCGCTGGCAATGTAGATGCCGCACGACGACACGTCGTTCAGCACCTGGCCAGCCTTGTCGAGATTGACGCGGCGGTGGCAGGTCGCGGTCCATTCCCAGACATTGCCGGCGAAATCGGCAAGGCCGAATTCGTTTTCGCCGAAGCGTCCGAGCGGCTGGGGAACGGGATCGCGCGAGGCCTTGCGCGCCGCTTCGCGGCGATAGTCCGCAAGCCAGCGCTCGGCCGGATTGGTGCTGTTGATGTCGACACCGAGCGCATCGTCGGGAAAGCGCGTGCCGGCAGCGAAGGCGAGCTCCTCGTCGCTCGGCAGGGTCCAGATCTCGCCGGTGCGGGCGCCCAGCCAGCCGGCATAGGCCATCGCATCGTCATAGCTGACACCCGTCGCCGGCGTCTCGGCCGCTTCGACCGGCACGAAGCCGGGCTCGGCCCGCGCGCAAACGCCATCCGCAACGCAGCGCCGGTAGTCGGCCGCGGTGACCTGGTATTTCATGATGGTGAGCGGGCTTCGAACGGTAACGGTCTTGACCGGCCCATCGACGGCAAAGCCGTTGCGGAAGAATTCCCCGCTCTCACGGTATTCGAAGCGGCGCGGCGCGATTTCCACGGTGATTGGCTCATCCAGCACGGGACCGGCGGGCGCTGCGCCGATGAGATCGGCCTTCACCGCGATCCCGCCGACTAGCGCGGCGAGGAGCAGCGCGGGAAGGGCGAGCGATGTCCAGGAAATGGCGGGCTTCGAAATCAATGCAGCCATGACGGCCTCCTTGCGCATCGCCCGGACGATCCTTCGGCGTCCGGGACGGGCGCCGCATTTGGATCGGGCCGCCGGTGGCGGCCCGCATTGGCAGGCCCACCTCCAGGGGCAGGCCTGCCGGCAGCAGGGGTGTCAGGCGCCGCTTGGCGGCATGACCGAGGTCATCAAATCGTCGTTCCACTCGCCGGTGACCGTGAAGTGTGCAGCGGCGCCCAGCTCGAAGGCCTCGATCAGGTTGTGGTTGACATAGGCGTAGATGCCGGGCTGCTCGAAGGTGTAGAAGGCCGCGCCCGCCGTGCCGCCCGGAATGAACCAGGTCTCCTGATCGACATCAGGCACGTTGCGGAACTTGCCGGTCGCCCAGACATAGTCGCCATGCCCGCCGATGAGGTGCGGCCGGGTATCGCGGTTGGCCTGCGAATGCACGATGAGCACCTTCTCGCCCACCTTCGCCTGCAGGGCGCTGTCGCCGGTCAGCGCGCCGACGGCACCGTTGAAGACGATGTGGCTCGGGGTCAGCGTGCGCATGACTTCGAGCGTATCGGCATACGATTCCCCGACGCTCGGATACTTCTTGTAGTTCCCTGCCGCATCCTTCGGCACGTAGAAGTCCTGCTCGCCGACATAATAGACGCGGTCATAGGTCAGCTCCTTGCCGTGCCCGTCCGTCAGGCCTTCGCGCGGCAGCACCATGATGGCGCCGTTCATGCCCGAGGTGACGTGCCAGGGCACCATTCCGGGAGGTGCGCAATGGTAGACGAAGACGCCGGCCTTGGTGGCCTTGAAGCGCAGCACCGTGCGTTCACCCGGGTTGACCACGGTCAGCGCGCCGCCGCCAAGCGCACCCGTCGCCGAGTGGAAGTCGATATTGTGCTGCAACTCGTTGGTTTCGGGGTTGATCAGCGTCAGTTCGACATAGTCGTTCTGGTGCACGACCATCAGCGGACCCGGGACCGAGCCGTCGAAGGTCATCGCATGGACCTCGGTGCCCTTGTCGTCGAGGATCATCTTCTTTTCCTCGATCGTCATGGTGAATTCGTAGACTTTCGGTCCGCCTTCGGCCTTCTGGGTGTGGGCGTGAACGAAGGGCGGCTTGACCAGCTCGACCTTCACGCGTTCCAGCTTGGCGATGTCGGCCGCCGTCGCGGCTGCATTTGTCTCGATGGCGCCGCCTTCCGCTCGCGCCATCGACGCCGCAATGATCGGCGTCAGGACGCCGGCAAAGGCGGCTCCGCCCAGAATGGTGCGGCGTGTCATCTGAAGCTGCTCGGTCATTGTGTCTCTCCTTTTTGAAAGGACGGAGCGGTGTATCGCCCGGTCCTCTCTGTTCTAGGAGCATTCGCGCCAACCTCTTTGAGATGGGACAAACAGGCCTTTCCGGCCGCTGCGGCATTTTGGCAGGTGCTGATTTGCTCTTTGCCATCTCGCAAAGAAGCCTCTGCCCGGCTGCCCTAGAAAGAGCTGACAAATGCAAAGGAGCAGACCCAAAATGAGCGCAAGCCAACCCGCAGCGCGCGTCAGCCGCGCCGTTCCCCGCGGCCTTTCCCGCACCGGCCCGGTGCTGTTCTCCTACGGCTTCCGGCCATTCTTCCTCGGCGCCGGCCTCTGGGCCATCGCGGCGATGTCCTTGTGGATCGCGGCGATCACCGGGCATGTCGAAATCGGCGGCGACTATGGCGCGCCCAACTGGCACGCGCATGAAATGCTGTTCGGCTTTGCCTCCGCCGTGCTCGCCGGTTTCCTGCTGACCGCGGTGCCGAACTGGACGGGCCGCCTGCCCGTCTCCGGCTGGCCGCTCTTCGCGCTCTTTGCGCTCTGGTGCGCCGGACGCGCCGTGCTGCTCGTGCCGGATGCGGTCGGCGTGACCACGGCCGCTATTATCGACGCACTCTTCCTGCCGGTGCTGCTTGCCATCTGCACGCGCGAGGTCGTGGCGGGGCGCAAGTGGAAGGACCTGAAGGTGCTCGGCGGCCTCCTCGCCTTGTCGATCGCCAACGGCATCTTCCATGTGGCGGCGATCGACGGAGAACATGACCGCATGGCGATCCGCCTGGCCGTTGCCGCCTATGTCGTGCTGGTGATGATCGTCGGCGGCCGCATCCTGCCGAGCTTCACCCGCAACTGGCTCAACAAGTCCGGCCGCACGGATTTTCCCGTGCCCTACAACCGCTTCGACATGGTCGCGATCCTTGTCGGCGTCGGCGCGCTTGCCGCCTGGACGCTCGTGCCCGAACACCCCGGCACCGCCGGCCTCGGCCTGGGTGCAGCCGTGCTGCATTGCATCCGTCTTCACCGTTGGCGGGGCTGGACGACGCGGCCGGAAAAGCTGCTCGTCGTCCTGCACATTGCCTATGCCTTCGTGCCGATCGGCTTCGCCTCCATCGCCCTCAGCGCACTCGGTTTCCTGGAGGAGCGCTCCGTCCTGCATCTCCTCTCGGTCGGCGCCATCGCCTGCATGATGCTTGCCGTCATGACGCGGGCGAGCCTCGGCCATACCGGCCGGCCGCTGCAGGCCTCGCGCCTCACCGTCGCAGCCTATGGCGCGCTTATCCTCTGCGCGCTCATCCGCCCGCTCGGCGAGGTTTTCCCGGAAGCGAGCGACCTCGTCTACGCCGCTTCAGGACTTCTCTGGATCGCAGCCTTCGGGCTCTTCTGCCTGGAATATGCGCCGATCCTTGCCTGCAAGCGCCGCACACCGCTCTGAACGCGAAGCGGCCCGGAAGCATTTCCGGGCCGTTTTC
>VFQN01000329.1_pt1 | contig 94013 bp, 162 predicted proteins | sample 3512371 | NCBI WGS metagenome assembly VFQN01 (sample SAMN10412370, study PRJNA504923) | tailings metagenome | isolation source: Replicate 2 from Balatoc abandoned mine | place: Philippines: Itogon, Benguet | collected 2017-08-28 | reverse complement strand
CCCCTCCCCTTCCCCCCCCCCCCCCCCCCCACACCCGACCCCCCCCCCCCCCCCCCCCCCCCCCCGCCCACCTCCCCCTGCCCCTTCTCCCTGCCCACCCCCCTCCCCCCGCCCACCTCCAGCGGCTTGTTGAGGTAGTCCACGGACACGGCGTTGGTGATGACGTCAAAGGTGTTGTCCTCGAAGGGCAGCCGGGGGTCCACGTTGAGGTCCTTGACCACGAACCCTGTCAGCTGCTCGTTGCGGGACAGCTCCTGGGGGGAGGGGAGCAGTGTTGCGGGCATGGAGCGTGGGTAGGGCGAATGGGCAGGGTGAGAGGGTAGGCGGGTGGCCAAGGTCAGAGGCCCCCGTGCAGCGCAGCGGCACAGCAGGCTGGACCAAGGGCTGAAGGCAGAGGCCTCAAATGGTGTAGGAGGGTGGGCATGGGTGCTCACATCCCACGTGGTGAAGGGAAGCTGGGTCAATCTGAGCGCATGCGGAAAGGCCGGCTCCACACGAAACGGGTGGCGAGCCCCCGAGCTCCACCAGCCGCGGTGAGTGCCTCTCCAGCTGTGGCACAGGCGTGGCCCCCACGGCCCTGGCCGGCTGAGGCCCACGATAACGATAAGCTACACACTGTGGCTGCTCCCGGCTTGGCTCCTGCCTGGCCCTCCCTCAGCCCTCCCCTGTGCGGCCCGGCCAGCCCCCTCACCTCCTCATTCATGCCCAGGCCTGCGTGGGGGGACACGCATTGGGAGCGCAGGGTGCACGTGTCAACGTGTCAGCATGTGCCGTGTGTGGCATGCCAGCATGCAGCTCCTGAGGACGCAGTATGGCGTAGACACCTGGCCTGCCGCCTTCCAGCAGCATCAGCGGGGCTGTTGACTGCAGCACCAGCCCGTCCACAAATCCTTCGGCAGGACAGCAACTGCCTTGGTAATTACACTGTCACGCACATCAAGCAAAGCAGGATCGGCAGCGCACGAACAGCGACATGCGGGGCATATCCGCCTTCCTGACATGTGCAAATCCATGACGCCGACAAGAACCTGCCTCCACGGTCGCAGGCACCCGCACCACTCCTCCAACCCAGCCACCTGCCCTGCACCTGCGAGCCCCCTCTCACCCACCACCCTGGCCGCCTCCCAACAGTATCATGTGTCGATGTGCAACATACCCCATCCCAGTCCTCCCTCCACCCCCATGTGACTCACCCACCACCTTGCCCGCCTTGTACCCCTTGGGGTAGTGCGAGATCCAGCTGCTGCACATGTCCAGGATGGCCACGTCGTCGCGGCCCGAGGGGGGAAACACCTGGCCGTAGAACCTGGGGGCACGGGGCAGGGCGGGGTGGGCGGACGTGAGGGACCAGAGCGGGGTGGAGGACGACGGAGCATGGAGGGCAGGCGGCGGGTGGACAGCCGCGGAAGCGTGACCGTGGGCCGTCACGCCTATGCAGAGATGTGAATGCAGGACGAGCCCGCATCGTGCAGGTAAAGAGGATGGGACAGCAGGGAAGGGGAGGCGAGTCCCCAGGGTGTGATGCAACTGGTGCTACATGTGAGCAGTTGGCAGCTGGCAGCTGGCAGAGGTGGGTGCGGTTGTTGGCATCGGTGGAACTGGGGCACATGCACAGGATGGGAGCAGGAAGGCCATGGCGGTGTGTCGCGGGGGGCAGGTATGCGTGCAGGCCATGCACGTCGATGGGCACTACCCCTCCGCTTTCGAGCGCCAAGGTCAGCAGGCACCTTGCAGTGGGTGTCCAGCACGGGCAGGGAGCAGCAGGCCCCAGCCCACCCCAGCCCACGTCAACCAAACCGCTGCCACTCAGTCAGAGCCGCCGCATGCACGGCGTGTGCGTGTGCTGAGGGGCACACGGCACCCCGCCCCGCCGCTGCCACCCACTTGGTGAGGGCGTTGATGGCGTTGTCGTCAATGTGCGTCACGAAGCGGGGGTAGCTGTAGAAGGCGGAGTCGGGGCTCTCGTCGTAGCGCAGGAAGTTCTCGGGGCGGAACGGGAACTTGTCGGGCCAGCGGGGGTCCTCCAGCACCTGGCGGGGAGGCAGAGCGGAAGCGGGGGAGCGTGATCGTGGCGATGGTGGTGTTGGTTGTGGCGGTCGTGGTGGGGATTCGGTGGGCAAAGGCATAGGGTAGGCGATGCGTTGGCGCGTGGCCAGCTGGGTGCTGGGGGCCGGGGGTGGCGTGGGCTCTGGAATGGGGATGACGAGCGGTGGAAGGGCGCAAAGGAGCGGGAACTGCGGGGGCTGTAGCTGTCAGAGCAATGCGGCACGAGCTGTTATGGCGTTGGTTATTGGGGTTGCTTCAACGGGCTGGGCGAACACCAGAAGGTCCCCGGTGGCGCCATGGGACCCATGAGGCACCAAGTGGCGTGTGGCTGAACAGACAGCGCCATGCTCCGCTCACTCCTCCATCAGTACTTGGCGCTGCCACTGCCTTGCGGGCTACTTCATGATGGATCTGGGCATGGCAACGACCTGAGGGGCTGCATGGCTTGCCTTTTCGATTTCGGACACGGCGGCAGCGGTGGCGACACTGCTGCGCTGCAGCCCCAGGGCACCGCTGCCCAGGAGCGCAGCACCCCCCGCCAGAAGCGTTCGCCGCAGAGCCATGGCAGGTGAAGAAGAGCTAGACCTTTGGCTAGACGGCTGGTGCGCTGTAGCGAGGCATCGCGATCGGGGCGACCGTTTGTGGCAATGAGTCGCGTGTGGTGGTGCGCGGAGTAAAGACACCTGCATGGTGCCAATGAATGTCTCACTAACGGTGCAGGCAAGTGAGCAGTTTAATACCTGCTAACGACGCTGTGCTGCCACGTCCGGCGGCACGAGTTTTGTGTCATCGGACAGTTGGTGGTTGGCGCGAGGTCCGCAGAATTGCTGCTGCAAGTTCAGGTAGATGACAACGTGCCGTCACAGTGACCCCTATTGTTGCTTAAAAGGGTAGTCGCATGCTGTGCTTATACATTGCCAGGCCAAGGCGGTGTCGGCACGCTTACGCCTACGCTTTCATGCTGCGGCCAACCGCACCCTATTCGTATACGCGTCATACCTCCGCAAATAAGCCATCGTTTGTGGGACATAGCAGGTGTCGCTGTGAACCGGTGGACACCACGAAGACGGTGCACCATGGCAGTGTTGCGGAGCCGTGCACCACAACCGGGCGTTTCAGCGCCTAGCATATGCACTACTATGAATCAGCATGTTTCTGACAGGAAGCACTAATGCAGTGCCGTTGGAGTCCACCCTTGTCGTGGATATGCTCACGCAACATGTTGAGGGGCACGCCCAGGAGAAGGGCTACCTGGACGCAAATTGGTCGCACACTAGCGAGGTACGCCCCCTTGCGATGCTCTGTATGGCGAATGTACGTTATTGGTAACCCCTACCGACGCACGTAACGCGCACGGGGGCTGCTCGTCCCTCCTCTTGCCCACCCCAGCTCGAAGTCTGCTTCCTTTCAAGCACTCAGCTCACTCCACAACCATAGCACCCAACGCTTCCACATAGCTCCACAAAGCGCCTCCAACCCAACGTAAGATCATTTCGCTCCGACCTCAATAAAGGACCTTCCCGCGCTTGACACCTTCCCCCTCCCAGCTACTCCGAAACTTCACGGCACGCAAGGCGGCCCAGGCGGAGGCCATCCGCCTCCAGGCCGAAGCCAACCATGCCGCTCACACCGGTGAGCGGCAGGCGGCGCCGGCGGTGTCCAGGGAGGCCCAAGAGGAGCAGGTGCTCGCAGAGCAGGGCGTGCTGCCCCCGCGCTCCGTGGGCCCTGCGGCCGGCGCATCCAGGACGCACCTCGCCATAGCCGTTGGGGCCGTTGGCGTGCCAACTGGTGGGGACGCGGAGGCTCGTGGCTTGGCAGCAGCATCAAGGGGCGCGCCTTCGCCGCAGCTTCAGCGGCGGGTGCAGCTTGCGGGCGTGTCGGGCAGGAGCCTGGCGGGGGCGGGGGGGAGCAGTGGGGGCACAGGTGGCAGGGGTGGTGGAGGGGTCACGTGGCAGGACCCGGGGGAACAGGGCGTTGCGGCTGGTGGGGATGGAGGGGGAGAAGGCAGCGGGAGTGGACAGGCCAGCAGCAGGAGCACCAGTGGGGGCCGGCTAAGCGGTGTGGATGCCGTGTGCCTGGACGGGCTGCTGCAGTCGGTGCTGCAGCGGTCGCAGAGTGTGCAGCTGCGATTGGCGGAATCGTGCGCCTTGAAGGTAGGAGTTTTGGCAGGTAGTTAGTTGTGCAGGGAGGACGTTCTGCTTGCTGTAAGCCAGAATGCTTCTAGCGCAGGAGCGAACACTTTGCCCCACTTGTGTATCCCAACGTGGGTCTACGATTGAGTTATGAGTTCTTGCCAGCTGAGTACAAGGCCGCCCGACAACCGGTTGGGGGTTGCCCACCGTGCGGTTGTTGCACAAGTGCCATGCAGTCCCTTGCATGTCCAGGCCGGACTGCACACCCAGACCGTGCGCTGCCCGTATTCTGTGTTTCGTGGTGTCTCGTTCAGGAGGAAGAGTCTGGCGAGGAGGGTGAGGAGGACGGCCAAAGGTTCGAGGCCGCTGAGGGCGGCGACGCGGGGGCACACGCTGCGACCAGGCGCCAGCAGCAGCACCAGGACCACCAGCAGCAGCGCTCGCAGCCTCTTCAGCAGCAGCACCAGGAGCTGAATCCGCAGGGCGACATCAGAGGCAGCAGCAGTAGCAAAGACAGCAGCAGCTACAGCAGCAGCCACAAGGGCCATGTGCATCCAAGCGGCTTCAACTCCCACGGCCGCGGCGACGGCTCCACCGTTGGGAGTGGCCGTGGCCACCGCCCCGACCGCAGTCCCAGCCACCACCGCTGCCACAGCGCTGCCTCCTCTGCACACCGCGGCGGCACCACCTCCTCCCGTCGGCGCCGCCGGCCCGACCCTGGGGTTGCCCCCCGCGCCAGCACCCCGGATGCTGCACGTGCCGGCGGGCTGCAGGACATTACGGGAGGCGCGTGTGGAGCAGGAACGGTGGGAGTGGAAGCCAGCGCAGAGCCTCGTGGCCCTCTGGACGGCTGTGACATGGGTGACGGCGCCACGGCATGGACAGCCGCAAGCGCGCCCCCAGCAGCGTGTGCACCGTCCCCGTGCAACTGCGCCTGCAGCTGCCACAACCAGCACGGCAGCGACCCACAGGCGGGCGACGTCGTGGCGGACAAATTGATAAGACGCGAGTCGCGCCCCACAGACCAGCAAGATCACGCTGATTTGGCCGGCAGGTCACCGCTCACTGCATCCAGTGCCCGGGCCGCCTCCCCCCGCCGCTCCCTCCCCCTGTGGGCACCCGCCCGGCCCCACTCCCGCTCCTTCTGCCACAGCCCCGAGCCTGCCGCTCAGCCCCCCTCGCCCTCCTGGGCTGCCCGCGCCGCGGCCGCCCGAACGGCCGCCAGCGGCGTTGCCCCCACCACTGCCTCTCGCAGCGGCACACCCACACGTGAAGTCGACGACGGCATGGCACGCGCCTGCTCGCTGCCTGCGCCCGGCAAGGGGCCTGCTGCGGTCTGGCGCTGCTCCCAATCGCCTCCGCCAGGGCCGCTGAGCGCGGGACCGGCCTTCGCTGCAGGGCCTGGGCCCAGGGAGGTGTCCCAAGGGGTTACGCCACAGCCGCACAGTCCCGTACGACGGTACGGGGCGCAGGAAGTCCTGCAATGCAACAGCGGTGGCGCTGAGGTACCGCAGCTGCCTGAAAGCTCCTTGGTGGCTGATGGCTGCAGCCCGATGCGGTCCCGAAGGGCTGTTCGCGCAAGGGCTGAGGCCGGTGGCGGGGCAGGGGGCAGCCCCGCGGCAGAGGGCGAGGCCGCTGAGGTGCAGGCAGCGTCGCTGCTGCCTACGATAGGGAGCAGCGGCGGCGCTTCAAGCGTGCTTGAGCAACAACAACACCAGCACCTGCCTAAGCAAACCAACTCGCCTTCACGAGGGTGTGTTAGCAGCGGGGCTCCGCGTGCACTGAGCCCCGGCCGGGCCATGGGCAAATCCGCGTGGGCAAGGAACAGCGTGCCACGCGAGCTGACGTTCCTGAGGTTCTAGAGGGCGGCGGAGCTGCGCTCGCCGCTTGCGGGAGCGCACTGGCTGAGGTGGCGACAGGGCACGCGTGTGCCCCGATTGTTTGCCGAACAGGTGGGCGTGCGTTACCAATGGCGGCCGCACATGCGATGGTAGTACTAGGCCAGAGACTAGTGTGTACTGTGCCGGAAGCAGACAGGTAGAAAGCAGGTTCAGTCAGGCTGGAGGCAACCAGGAGAAGGGCAGGTGTGCAGTTGTGAAAGTGTGTAGGCAGGCTAGGCTGAGGACACTAGGGTGGTTGCCTCTAGAAAACAGGGTAGGCGTAGGCAGGTTGGCAGTGTAGACTGTTGAGGAAGTCGTTGATCAGTGCAGGCAGGCTAAAGGCTAGCGCTGATGGAAGTGCATTACGTTGGGTGGTGTTGTGTGCCTTTCTCTTGCTTTACCTTGATTGCATTCATTCCGCTTCTCTCTTGCTAGCTTGGGGTCGATTGCCCGTGTGAGCCAGAGTTCGGGCACGCTTATAGGTTACAAGTGTGCAGCTGGGCAGGTGTGTTGAGGCATGCTGTATTCCTTGTGCCTGTGTGCTTGCCAGTAGTGACGTATGATGCGGTGTCTCTCCGTTTGCTCTTAGGCCTTAGTCAGACATCAGCGTGTGTATACCGCAACGTAGGCCAGGGCAGAGGGTAGTTAATCAATCTGATCTGCTGTTGCCTCTTAGGAGTCCTGCTATGTGACAGCGCAATGCGATCGCCACGTACGTGTTGATCTGCACCGCCAGAGCGCCGGTGCTGTGTCGAAGGTTTGTCACATTGCACCTTGATGTTTCAGTAGGCAAGGCTGGTTGCGACGACACGGTGTTGCACCTGAGAAATGCTGTGGGCAAGGATGGTCGTGTCTTTGTGTGGAGGGTCAAACAAGTGAGGTAGCGTAGATGTAAGACGAGTTGTAGGCAGGGCCTAGCGTCAAGACATGCAGAGAATGTTCGGTGTTGTGGATCAGGACGTTGTAGGTCACGTGCATATCCTAAAGCGAGGTCCACATGGCTTATGCGACAAGTATGCTGGGTTTGCCCGGTGGTCAAGAAGTATACGTGCTCCACGTGTGCAGGCACGGGCAGGGTGGCCGTGCTGAGGGCACTGTAGGGTGCACTGAAGTTCCATGCGCGCACTAAGGAAGGGCAGTGGCGATCGTGCCCATATGGAACACGACCCGGAGGGCGGTGGGGATTCACCAGCAGCAGACTTGTGTTGTGACGGTGCGCGCTACGAGGCACGTAGCCAGGTCGCACCTCTGCACCGGGGCGTCGAGCTGCTCCGAGGCTCCACGTGCCCTAGATGCTGGACCTTTGTCTCAAGGCACCGCATGTTGTGGTTCAGGCACCATCAGAGTTGAGCTTTTGCATCCGCGCTTGTGTTAGTTGTGATCCTGTCCAACACTTCATTGAAGTCATGCTTAGTGCAGCTCTGTCCTTCACTGGTGCCTGCCGCTGCGCAGGTGCAGGCAGGGCCGCATGTCGTGCGTGTCAAAGGCGCAACCCTGTAAAGCGTTTGTCCCCGTGCCTGTGTCTACCCCTGCGCCCTTGACCCGATCATTTTGCTGCCGGAGGAGTCTTGCTCACGAGCCTTGTCCAGCCTATCAGTTCCTCACCTCCTCTGCGTGTGCCAGCTGCTCAGCTGCAAGGGTGACGGCTGTGCCATGGTACGATTACGGCTTTGGTAGCAGCATCACGGCGAGTGAGACAGAGGCCTCGACAACTCCACCTCATTGGCTCTCATGTTACAGAATAGGGCCTCCCAGGCCGCCGCTACGCCCAAGCCGTCAAGCTGCAGCCGCGACGGCCGGGCCGCCCCCCTGCAGCGCCGCCCCGACACGTGGTGCCGCACGACGCTTACATGGAGTGGCCCACGGCCCAGACGCGGATCTGGCCGTCGGTGTAGCCGCTGTACAGGGTGGAGCCGTCGGCGGACCAGGCCAGGGACACGCAGTAGGGCACCTGGGCCTTCTTGGAGGTGATGTTGAACTCGGGGCGCAGGTCGTCCACGATGCTCTTGCTGCGAGGGGGAACAGGCAGGAGGACATTGGAACGAGAAGATCAAGTGAAGCAAGGAAGGGAAGGAAGGCGAGGGCATGGGAGTGGTCAGAAGCAAATTGGCAGTGCCTCAGTGGAACGACAATGTGACCAGTTGCTGCAACCGCCACCTCAGCACGGTACGCGTGCATCACCCCGCCGGCCCAGGTCCCCCCCACCTCTCCAGGTCCCAGATCTTGATGCTGCTCTGGGTGGCGGCGCACAGCCAGTAGCGGTTGGGCGAGAAGCACAGGCAGTGGATGACGTCGCCGGCGTCCAGGCTGTACAGGCGCTTGCCCTCAGCCAGGTCCCACAGCATGGCCACGCCGTCCTTGCCGCCCGAGGCGCACAGGGAGCCGTCGGGGGACACGGTCACGGTGTTGACGTAGCCGCCGTGGCCCACCAGGTTGTTCTTGAGCTTGCAGTTGGTCAGGTTCCACACCTTGACCTGCGGGCGGGGAGGGGTGGGGTGGCGAGGGGTTGAGGGGCGTGAGCGGTGTCCATCCAAGGTGTAAACACTGGCACATTAGGGTTTACGTAAAACAGTGCGTGCATACAATGCGCGCGGTGGGTGCGTGCACACTGGGCCGTTGTTGGCGCTTAGTGGGCCCTTGTGCTGCAGGGCCCAGGCATTAACCTTTCAGCAGGCATGCGGTTGCTCACCATCTTGTCCCAGCCACCGGACACGATGATGGGGTTGGTGGTCATGGGCGAGAAGCGCACGCAGCTGACCCACTCGGTGTGGCCCTCGGGCTCGCCGATGGTGTACTTGCACTCGCCCAGGGTGTTCCACAGCTTGATGGTCTTGTCGCGGGAGCCCGACACGATCTGGGGGCACACACGGTCAGGCGCACGGCGGAGGGGGCGAGGTCGGCACGCGTGGGTTGGGCTGGAGAAGCGGCACCAACGGGCCCATGGTGCCAGGTTAGCCCGGCCAGGTTGAAGATCACGCAACAGAGCTAACTTTGCCGCCGAGGCTGGCGACCGCCCGGGCCATCGCCGTTAGGTTCGCAAAGCTCCTCCCCAGGCGTGCGCTGGACCGGGGCAGGTTGCGCCCCACGAGGTGGAGCCCCCAACCCCTAAGACTAAACACGGCCAGTGGGCTGCCCCTGCCCCAGCGCACGCTGCCACCCCGCGTCACGCTCGCCGCTGCACGCTAGCTGGTACGACAAGGCCTGCTGTTTTGCGCGCCGAAGTGGTTGCGTGGGGCCCTTCGAGACCTCCGCTTTGGTGTGCGCGAGCCTTGCCGGACCCCTGCTGGCAGTCGCACCCCTGTGGGCGACCCTCAGGCAGGCAGTCCCCCCTCTCCTCCACTGCCCTGCCTGTCGCCTCAGCCGCTTCGCACCTGGCGGTTGTCCACGGAGAAGGCCACGGACAGCACGTCCTTGGTGTGGCCCACGAAGCGGCGGGTGGTGGTGCCGGTGTTCAGGTCCCACAGGCGCAGGGTGCCGTCCCACGAGCCAGTCAGGCAGAACTGGCCATCGGAGGAGATGACCACGTCCTGCACGAAGTGGCTGTGGCCGCGCAGAGCCTTCTTGGCGTAGCCGTAGTTGCTCTCCGAGCGCTCCAGCTCCCACACCAGCACGCTCTTGTCACTGCGTCGCGACAAGGCCAGGACCAGGAGGTCATCATCCTGCTGACCCGCAACAGACCGGAGTGAACCTGCCTACTGCTACTTTTTTTTAGCGTGCAATTGTTGTCTAGTTTGCGCCGAGATTCGATAAGAGCTACGCTCTATATGCGGGAAAGCTTTTGGCGGCTGGCCGAAAGGAGTTGCGACCGAGAGTTCGCTGGTTCCTATAGACGCACCGCGAAGCGGACAGGATGGTGTTGGACGCGGGGTCCAGCGGGGTGGCAATGGCCGTCACCCAGTTGGTGTGGCCCTTCAGGGTGCCGCGGAGGGTCAGAGTCTCGGCCATTTTGTGGTTGTTCCCCTAACGACTGACAAGCACGTTAAAGGTGACAAAGAGGGCAAATTTTGCGCACCGCGACTGTTTTCAACTTGCAGGGCGGCGATTTGCCGTACGTATGCTCGCAAAACGTGGTCGCCTAGACAGCACTACCTACAGTAAGAAAGGACAACAACATCGGTAACAATGATAAAGTGGATCGCCCCGTCCCTGGTTCGGTAAGTGGACCTGCTACCCAGGCGGTACGCAGCCCTGTGCCACTTTCCAAGCATCCTGCAGGCATGCTGGTGGCCAGCATGCGTACATGCATCCAATCTCCATAAAGAGGGGTTTCCCTGTCTCGGGCCGAAGAGCGTGGACACGACAATTCTTGCCAAAGGAGCACCTTCCCTGAACACCCCTCCAGTGTCTTCTGCCCTCTCGCGTCTCGGAGTGCTACCGTACGGCTTGCTGTGGTGCTCCCGCTGCTGGGTCCGCACACCTCGAAAACCTTGCAGTGCACCTGAGTGCACCCCCTCCCGGCTACTTGTCAGTTGCATTGCCGGCACGCGAGCCGTTGGGGCAGGGTCACCCGACAGCTTGCCCAGGCGGCCCTTATTCCGGACTGGGTTGTTTATTACAGAAGAGAAGTCAAGTGCTCACTGAAGTCACATGAATGTTTGCTGCGTTCACCCAGGTAAATGCTGGGCAGCCCACACAGGTCAACTCAATAGAAAACTGGGCAGCTGTGATTGTCCGTGCATACACCTCTCAATGCTTCCATTAAGCGCCATATGGCGCAAGAACGCCACGAAAAGAAGATCCGCCAACACCCGGGATGCACACGCAAATAGTGTACGTCCCAGCCCACATCATACCAATGCCACCTTCGGTGCGCCAGATTGGTTCTGCAGGACATGGCCACTTGAAAGCCAAAACAACAACGGCTCAACCCGAGCCAACCGTACAACCCGAGCCTGACAGGCTCAAGCCACCCGCACAGCAACGGCACTGCTACCGAGCTGTTCCAGGGCCCAAAGGGCCCTGCTGCGACAACGTTCCTCGCCCCCGTGACGACCCACAGGTGGCTCGCGGAGCTGTCGCTCTGGTAAGGCTTTGCGCCCATGCCCGCCTCCCGCAACCACACCACCAGTCGGCAGCAGGACCCTATTGCGCCTGCCGCTGCCGCTGCCACGGAGCCTTAGCACACACACGGTTTAGGTGATGACGGTGGGCTCCTTGCGGCCGGTGAACTTCTCCAGCTGCGACAGCTCCAGGGCGGTCTGTAGGGAGCGCAAGCAGGAAGACAGAAGGGGTGACCACGTTGCTTGCTCATGCGGACGGCAGGGCCAAGGATGCGGTCCTAGCTGGTACGGCACGAACGCGTGGGCCTGGCAGCTGCGAGCCAACGCAACTGCGATTACACCACAGCATCCCGCCATGCGCCCTCCGCTGAGCAAGGATTGGCTTTTGACTCCCCACCCCAACCTGGGAGCCCCCCATGCCCTCGTGCCCTCCCCGCTGGCGCCCCACCTTGATGATGGGCCCCAGCGCCTCCTGCGCGTCCAGCGTCAGCTTGGCGGGGTCGTTGGTGTACTGCTCGATGTACAGGCGGATGGTGGCGCCCGAGGAGCCGGTGCCGGACAGGCGGAAGATGATGCGGGAGCCGTCTGCAAGGGGCAGGGGACCGGGGGAGGAGGGGCACGGACGTGGTCGGGCGCAAGCAGTGGGACGAGGGTAGGGGTGAAGGCAAGAAAGGGTCGACCGTTGCGGAGGCGGGGCAGCCGGTATCGCAGGACAAGGGCAGATGGGCCAAGCTCCAGCCCGTGACGGCCCCTGACCCAGACGCAACGCAATCACCGTAGCTACGAAGGTGCTATGTCCAAAGTTCATCCCCAGCAGCGTAAGGCCGTAACCATACGGCACGCACCAGTGAAGATGAAGCGCAGGCCCTGCTTGGAGGCCTTGCTGCCGTCGATGGGGTCGGTGTACTCGAAGTCGTCCGCCAGCTGCAGCTCGAAGGCGCCGAACTTGTCGCCCGGCTTGGCGGCCGCGATGACGCCCCGGAGGTGGTCAATCATCTTGTTGGCGTCAGCGCTGGAGCACTCCTCGTAGTCATAGCGGCTGTTGCAAAAACAAAGCCCAAAACGTGCATTTGTCAGTGCATGGCTAGGTGCACTGTAGCTGAACCACCCTTGGACGTTTGCACACAGCAACCCGCTAGCCATAGGCTGTGCCGCGGCAGTTACCCCGCTGCCCTTGGTGTGCTGCATGCCCCGCACTTCGCAACCCACAAACCATTCCGCCGGTCCTTTATCCTCCTCTGCCATGTCCCCAACCCTGCCATGTGCCCACGACACAGCCACCTGGACATACGTACATACCCTGCCCCCGTCCTCCCGCCCCGCCCCGCCCCGCGCGCACCTGAAGAAGTTGCGGCCGTACTTCTTCCAGTGCTCCACCGACACGTCCTCCACCGTCACCAGCTTGCCGCCCTCGGGCACGCCCTGGTTGCGCGCGGCCAGGATGGACAGCCACGCCAGCACGGCGAAGATGCCGTCCTTCTCGCGGATGTGGTCGCCGCCGGTGCCGAACGACTCCTCGCCGCACACGCTGCACTTGCCTGCAGGAAGAGACCATGCAGCCGAACACTGCGGTTCAACATGGGCTTTCCAACATGGCGTCCCGCACAATTGCCACTGCCTACTCCCACACGACGTTCTAGCCCTCGACTGCTTGTAACAACGTGTCCCTGTCTTTTCCCGTAACTGCTGCGCTGGCGGACCAACCTGCCGTCCCATACCAACCCCCCGTATCAAGGTTTTCCATGTGGGTCCGTGTTATGAGCAGTACCCAACCACCCCATCCCACCCGACTCAATCTGGATGCCGAAAAAACTGCCACGTGCGCTACCCCGTTCCTCGCCCCCTGCAATCCACGAGCCCCATGCCCCATCACCCTCCCAACCCTCCTGGCTTCCCATCCTGTCACCCGAGAGTTCGTGGATGTATTCGCTTACTGTGCGTTGACTCAATTTCGCTCGCGGGACGTAATACCCAGTCACTCACCCGCGTCCTACGGGCCTCCGTTACCTGCTAGCCGCCCTGCCCCTCCCTCCATGCCCCGGCCACCCACCCGCGTCCATGAGGTTGCCGAAGAACTTCCAGCCGGTGGGTGTCTCGAAGAACGGCAGCTTTAGGTCGGCGGCCACGCGGTCCAGGGCGCCGCTGGTGGGCATGGAGCGCGCCACACCCTGTGTATTAACGGGGCCCCAGGGCGCGTGGATTAACGGGGTACCAGGGTGCATTGTAATGTGTGGGTCGCCAAGGTAAGAGGGGCCTGGCAAAGGCGTGATGTCTCGTACAGCACGTCTCTGTACCCTCCTACCTCCTACCTCAGGACGGGCCCCACCCCGCCACAGCCCCCCCAAGCGCCCCGCCCCGGCCCACCTTGAGGCCGCCCTTGAAGTAGGGGATGCAGGCCTGCGCATTGGCCGCGATGATGGCCACGCTGTCCGAGGGGTTGACGAAGAACTTGTGGCCCAGGATCATGTTGCGGTCGCCGTCGCCGTCAGAGGCGGCGCCGAAGGCGGGCGCCTGGTCGGCCCACATGATCTTGACCTGCGGCGCAGGGAAACAACAGGATAAGACAGGAAGGCAAGCTTTGAGGTCATTCGCCCCGCCAAATGCGTGTATGCTGGAGCAGCTCCGTCCAAGTACTGAGGTAAGACCTGCACACTTTCGATCACTATTAGCACCTTTCCCGCCAGCATGCAGTCCATGCCTTCCTCCTCCTGCCCCCAGCGCCCCCCTCACCAGCTCGTCAGCGTAGGTGAGGTTGGGGTCGGGGTGGCCGCCGTTGAAGTCGGGCGCGGGCACGCCGTCCTTGACGCACGAGGCGGGCGCGCCCAGCTCCTGCACCAGGATGCGCTTGGCGTAGGGGCCGGTCACGGCGTGCATGGCGTCGAAGACCAGCGAGAAGTCCTTTCGCGCCAGGAAGGACTTGAGCAGCGGGAAGTCGAACACCTCCTTGAGGGTGGCCAGGTAGTCCTCCACAGGGTCAACAACCTCCACCTCGAAGTCGCCGAACTTGGTCACGCCGACCTGGTGTCAGTGTTGCGTTGGGGATTTTGGTTGTTTGAGGACGCGTGCGTCACGGGATTTGAGTTGCTGATATGTAGGTCGCCCGGCAGGAGAGGCACGGAGGTTTTGCAACAACGGCTTGGGAGGTGCTGTAAACGCGCTGCCGTGGTCCACCTCGCTCCCGGCCCCTGGTGCACGATACCACACACGGCCCTGCTCCCCCTGCCCCTGCCCCACCTTGGACAGGTCCACGTCTGGGATGTCGGCCACGTTGAGGACCGCCACCTTGGTGGTCTCGCCGTAGATCTTGTCGGTGATGCGCTCGGGCGCGGGCTCGCCGCTGTTGTAGTTGAACTTGATGCCGAAGTCGTTGTCGGGGCCGCCGGGGTTGTGCGAGGCAGACATGATCAGGCCGCCTGGCGGGGGTGGGCGCAATGGGCTTGCGTTTAGGATGAAGTTGAAAGGGGTGGGGGAAGGAGGCGGTGTATGGTGCGGTCTGGGGTAATCGCGTTAACTGAACGACGCAGTGTCTGGGAAAGGAGTGAGTCATGGTGGGGGCGAGCACCCAAATTCAAAGGACTGCCCTGTCTTGAGCTGAACCGCGGCGCCCTTCATGGTCACGGACGCCCCAACCCTCCGGCCCCCGTTGGGTGCTGCGCTGAAGGCGGAAGCGCACTGCTTTATGCAGGTTTCGGGTCACATGGATCAACAATTATAACCCTTTCTGCTTGATGTTTTATCAGCTTAGCTGGACAACCGCTGAGGGCTTGCCGGTTGCCGTTGCCAGTGTGGGTGTGAAACTTGGGCCTTTTCATCGTTGACAGCCCCATGGGTCCGTTGAGCGGCTGGTGCTTGCCATTCGCCTGTAGCCCTGCACCCTCGTGCTGCGCATCCTAGCTCGCGCCACGTTCTCACCGTATAGCTTGCGCCGGCGAATGAGGGCCGAGGCAGCGGGGGTGGCCATAAGCGCGTCCTGGCCAACAACAACCTTCTTGAAGCCGTTGCCCGCGGCCAGCTTGATAATAATCTGCGCGCCCTCCTTGCCGAAGTAGCGGCCGTCACCACCCAGGCCGAGGGTCTGGCCCTTCACCTCGTCGCCCAGGGCGTTGAAGAGCGACTGGACCCAGTTGGCCAGATAGTTCTCCTGCATGAACTCCTTCGTCTTCTTGCGGAGACCGGAGGTTCCCGTCTTCTGTCCCTCATAGGGTTTCGTCGGGACCTGCTTGACGGTCACGCCCTGCAGGTTGTGCAGCACGAGGGGAAGCAGCGCGATCGGCCGCGGGCCCTTATGACGGGACATCCGGAGCAAGCAGATCACTCTGCGCAACACCCACCGCGACCACAGTCATGGCTGCAGAAGCGCGCACAGACTGCTTGTGGCCGACGCGTCCAACCGAGCGGAAGACCGGGCACTGGGCGACGCGCCTGTCAGTCCGCGAGGGGCAAAGTTGATTGGAGGGGCAAAGGATAAGGTCTCCGGAGGGATGCCACTAGACTGGTGTTCCAACCAACATAATATAAAGTATGATTCAGAGTTGACCGGGATATTTTGGCGTTCCAGCCGTTCGCAGCGTGCAATTGGGACAGGACAGGCCGAACTTGGTCACGAACCGACCTGGCCGCGCTCTTTGAAGCCTGCTGCTGAGTAAGGCGCATTATTCTTCGTGTGCCGATACTAAAGGTACCAAATCAGTCCTCAGGGCAGGCACGCTCTTATGCCCTTCCGACACGCATTGTCTCCACGCTGAGACCATCCGCTAACCACCGGCCAGCAGCGCAAGACATACCCATGTGACTGTTCTCTCCACAGCATTTTTACGCTGAGAAAATCTTGATAGCAGAATACTTCTTGTACTACCTGTTGGGCTCGGCTTTGTATTGAGAGCCCTAGAACGCTAGAAAAGTCGACTCAGGCCTTCCACAGCCATGTCGATTTCATTGGCATCGCACAACAACGCTCACTGCTATGTAAAACAAACAACGCGGGTGAGGCTATTAAGTTTTCCTGCCGCGCATGGAGGGAGAGGCACATGCCTGCAAGCTTCAGCACGAGCTCATTGCGTTCATATACAGGCGAACCGCTCGAGGCCTCTCGTCTGCTTGCCAGCCTGCAGCTCTGGTAAGCTGTTCAAATCGTCCTACTGCGTTTCCGGAGATCTATGTTGGGATGACGCGGACGAGTGCCCACTGTTTGGCAGGCCGGAGAGCAGCGCACCGCTGCGCTGCGCTACCAGATGGAGTACCAGGAGCTCTTGATATCAAACAGCTGTCAGACATCATCACCTCGACCTCCTTAGACAACCCCGAGCGTAAGTGGTGGCCAGGGCCACCGTGCTTAGCAACCAGTTCTGCGCATGGGGTTGCCCAAGCAGGAAGGATGCACCATGGTAGCGGGCACAAGACGCTCTGAAGGGTAGCGCTTCAGTGGGTGCTTGCATGGTCAGGTGGCACGGGCGTGAAGCGGTAAGCGTGCCGTTCCTGTTCGCTCGCGGTATGGGGTCATCACTACTGATGCCTAAGACAGCAGTGGCTGGAGTGTTGGGGGCTGCCTGAAAGCTTCATGAAGCAGGTGCACGGGTGGGCTGCAGGTGCCGGGTGCCGGTGAGTGGGAGTGCCCTGGGCTTGGGCACAAGGCGTCAGGGGCGAGGAGCTGAGGTGGTGGGCGGTGGGCGGATGCAACCGTGGGGACCACCTCGGGCCTTGCCGCTGGGCTCCCGCCATGGGGAACGCACTTGCAGTAGCAGGCGGCAGCATGCAGCAATGGACGGGCGCCTCAGCGCCTAGTGTGGGGCTAAGCGCAACGGGGGAGGGGTCGTGGCTACGGCCGAGAGGCCAGCAGGACCTGAGGCAAATGGGTAAAGAGCGGCTGTATGGACATTGCGAAGCAGCCTCGCCGCCGCACCTCCCCGCGCCACGGTCACGCACCCCCGGAGGTCCAGCATCCAGCAACCCCGGAGCCCTACCCCCTGCTGGAGCCGCTGGCACGAGCACTCCTGCACGTGGCCGCCTTCAGCGACTCGCATCACCCTGCGACGGGCACCGGGTTGCGTCCAAGCGTAAAAGGGGTTGCATGGCTCGTCGTGGTCTCGCGGGAGACACGCGGCCCAGGGGCTGGTGCACCACCAGGGCAGCGACGGCGGGCTGTGTGTTTCGAGGGGTGCCGTGCATGCAATCCAGCCGGGCCCTTGGGCCGCGCCGTCACGCGTCGCCACGTGGCATGCCAAGCCAAGCATACCCCGCGACAGCAGCCACAGCTGGCCTCTGCTTCAGCTACGGACTTGCTGCGCACACGTGGTGCCGCTTCGCATGGGGCTGTGTACAGGCTTGGGGCGCTACGGAGCCGCCATGCTCCCTTGACCGCCTTTACCCACACGCATCACCCACACCCCTGCGCGTACCGCCCACAGAGCAGCACGGTCTTGAGTCGCTGGCCAAGGAGCTGGGCGTGCCGCTGGCCTCCGTGAAGAACATGGCGTTCCGGCAGAAGGGCCTGCTGTCGGTGGAGGCGGGGGAGGTGCGGGGCAAGCTGGAGACCATTGCCAACGTCGTGGAGGTGAGCTACAAGGCGGGGGCAGGGTAGCCGGGCAGGGTACGGGTTTACCAGCGCTTTCACGGGAAAAAGGAGGTAGGTGTTTGGGCAGTGGGCAGGGGAGCAAGCTGCTGGGGTAGAGCAGCCTCGTTGTCGGCGGGGGTGCAGCACGGCATGCGAGGGGCAGCGGCGGGGTACCCCGTGGGGCTGGCGAGCTGGGGCTGCAGCAGCGGGGAGGGTGCAAGGGTGTGGCCAGGGTTGGGGTCAGGGAGGCTCAGGTGCGTCAACCCATCAGCAACGTTGCGCGGGGCACGCGGCACTGGGTGGTGTTGGCTACCTGTCATTAAGCCGCTTACGCGATGCCACTTACCCTCGTCCTCCAGCGGCTATAAACTCCAACAGTGTATACACCAAGTCATGGCACGGCACGTCCCACCCAGTACGCACCCCGGCCGCCCGCCCTTTACTCCCTCCCGCCCGCCACCCCACCGCCCCGCTCCAGGTGCCGTACGAGCAGGCCCGCCAGATGGCCGTCATCCAGCCCTCGCTGCTGACGGACACGCAGCGCATGGCGGAGGCGCTGGCGGCGGGGCTCAAGCGCATCTGCTACGACCTCAAGGCGCCCAAGGAGGAGATCGTGGAGCTCATCATTGCCAACCCCTCGCTGCTGCACGGCCGCCAGATGCGGCTCAGCGTGGCGGACATGGCGCACCTGGCGCTGCTGAGGGAGCCCAAGGGCCGCATCGCCAGCGACTAGGAGTGGGCTGCGTCGGCAGGAGAAGTTTGGTTGTGGCTGTCCTAAGGGATGGGGTGAAAGGCACCTGGAGGGAGGCTATGTGCCAGCGGACGTGCCGCGCAGGCTGGTACGGTGGCGGTGTACTGGGTGGGCGTTGGCCGGACGTGTGGCTTCTGCCCAGGGGTGGTGCGACCAGCGGCGAGAGGGGTCGGTAGGTGCTGCCTGGTCCGTGCCTTACGGAGCTACGCCGCTTCCGCAGCGAGAGGGCTGGGCTGCTGCTGAAGCGGTAGCCTGACGGGTTAGGGCCCGTGCGGAGCTGGCGGCTGGGCAAAGTGACGGCGGGGACGATCATGAGCGGCAGAGGTTTTTCGCACATACCCCTGGGCTATGGGGCAGGCAAGGCGGGAAACTATGGCAGCGGTGGTTGCGGGTGGTGCTGGTGCCGGCGCCGTTGTATGAGTTGATCCATGTACGATAGTGATGCATCAGTGGTGAAGACCTTGGTGTTGCTTGTTTCCGTCCTTGCACGTGATGTACTTTATTTGTGGACGTTGACCGGGGCTCCGCGGCTTCGCAGTCCTGAGTGCGGTACTGCGGTCGCCCGTGCCACGTGGCAATGTCGACAAACAGTCTCGGACTACAGCCAATTCGGACCCACCGCGAAGGCCCGTTCCACTGGGCCGTTCGTGTTCTTGGTTCGTGTGTCGTATCGTGCCACTGAATGCCGGTAGCTTGGTGGTGCTGGTAGAGTGATGTTAGTGGCAGGTTGAGCTGTCGTGAATGCTACGGACTGCATCAAGCTGATGTCCCAGCACGGCTGAGGGTGCTGTAAGCAGATATGTGTGAGCCGTCAACCTGTACCGCAGTGTAACAGAGAAATCGACGGAGCAAATGGCCTTCCCCTTGTTTGTCTCGGTGCGGAGCTTTGTGCGATGCGTTCGGGTCCTTGCCGTACAGGACCATAGAGAGAGCACGTGGACGGGTGCCGCAGTCAACTGAGTGGTCATCAGTGCCTCACGATGCCTCCTGGGCTCCTGGCAGCGGGGATGTGCAGCTCCCACGGGGACAAGCATGTTCATCACGAGCTGGTTTACACGGGGGACATGGCTGCGCGCATGCGAGTCCGGGAGCTTTCCTGCATGCCTCCATGCTGCTCCATGCTGACCGTGCCCCCTCGAGTGAGCATGCGTCTCCATGGGACACACGTGACAGCCATGCATTGCGCTAGCACACAGCCGACCAGTCGGCTCTCAGCGCCCTATGTGGCCTGCCCGGCACGTCCGATGGTCCCAGCGCCCGCGTGCCACGTGCCCCACTACATACAGCTGCCGACGCCGCTGGGCTGCACCACCTGTGCGTCTGGGCACACCAAATTCAAGCAAAGCCAGCCGGCTCTACCGGTATGGGGCAAAGCCCATTCCAGCTGGGTAAAACCCTAGCCTTCCAGACACCCGCCGACCCCATCTCAGACACCCTATATGTTCATACCCTGTGTCGCCCGTGGCGCACGGGAACCGCTCACCCGCGTCGTAGCAACGCGTCCTTGGAGAAAGCCTGGCGCCCGCATCGACGCGCATTCCCCAAGCCACCGACCTCACACCCGAAAAGGACCAGCACGTGCGTCCTTTCACCCCAGACCCCACACCTCCAAAAGCACAGACTGCCTAGACGGCCACAACGACACTGATGGCCTGGCGAACAGTGCCGCCTGGACGCATACCAGCTGTTTCTCCGCCGACTGCCACCATGAGGCATCGCCAGTATGCGGCTGGTATCCACCCCAGCCTCAAGGCACCCGTCCAGCGCACAAGCGCAGCCCACATGCCCTCCATTGCCAAGGCACCCACGTTGCATGTGCTCTGGACCTATGCAACACCCGGCGTTCCGTGCTGCTTGGAGCCAACCGCCGCGGCCCTCCTGCCTGCCTTGTCACCAATCGTGATGCAAGCGTCGTGACGCCGCATTGCCGTGCATGTCCTTTGCACGGTGCCAGTATGTTCGTCACGCCCCAACTACAGCACCCGGAATATGCCATACATTCCTCCGTCCCGAAACGTCTTCCCTATAATTAAGGGGGCCGCCTGGCCAGTCGCCCCATGCCCTGCTGGTGCTCACGGTGCATCCCGAACGCCTACCTGCTTAGCCCACAACACTGACGCCCCCACGTGCTCCTGCGGTGCTGGCGGTTGCCCCACACAAACACCCGTATTTACTGCGCAGTGGCGGCCAGGCTCTGTCCGCTCTAACGTCCCCCCGCAACGCAGCACTGCGCGACGCCGCCAGCAGCAGGCGTGACGCCACCAGTGGGGCCTCCTGTGACATAACTCCACAGAGCCCTAAGGACGTATGTCCGACTTCCATTACCACGCGTATGCCGTAGCTCTCCCGCCCTTGCATGTCCGGCATCCTCCACACCTAACAGCCCCAACGTTGTTGGCGCCCCGCCTTGCACGGCACTCTACCGGGTTGCACCCGCCAAACCACACCATATGCCAGCGTTTACACCTGCTGCTACAGACCCCAACAGCAGCGTCCTGTGTCTCCGCTCTCGTCCGGCTCTGCGCTCCAAACCCAGAGCGAACGGCCTCCGTTGCTGCGGCTGATGCCCGTGCGCCGCTTCTCTCACCCCGGCTTCCATGCCTCAGCATCCCCAGCACCCCACCCACACCCTTCCCTCGCGCCATCAGTTCTCCGGCCCAAGCTTCTTACGGCTGTTGCTGCTGCTGCAGCTGCGGCAGCGACACGTTGACGAGGCGCGCCAGCAGCTGCAGCACCTCCTGCGGGTCGTTGAGGTAGAAGGGCGCGCGGGAGGGCTTCTGGCCCACCGTGCACGCAAACACCTGGGGGCCGCGCGAAGGGAGAGGGGGCGCGCGTCAGCCGAGGAAGGCGGCGTCAGGACACAGCAACAAGTTGCTGGGCGAAAAGAGGTAGGAAAGGCCGTCATGACACGCAGTCTGCACCTATGCCTACACCGGCATACCACAGCTGCACACCCAGCCCGCTGCGCCCTCACCTCGGCGGTCATGGTGGGCGAGGACCTCAGCGTCTCGATGCTGGTGTACATGTCCTCATCAGACCGGTCGTCGCCCACACACAGGATAAAGTCCGGTCCGCCGCCGGCCACCCGCCGCCCCTCCGCCGCCGCCGCCGGCCCCACGCCGCCCGGCCGCTGCGCCGGGCTGCTCGACGGCGACGCCCCCGCTGCCGCCACGCCGCCGCCTCCGGGCGAGGCCGCCGCCAGCAGTCGCTCCAGGGCCCGGCCCTTGGACACGCCCTGCGGCTTGATCTCCACGTAGCCCTGCCCGCCCACGATCTCCACCGGCTTGTTGCTCAGCACGCCCTCCAGGTGGTCCAGCAGCTCCTTGGCCTGCAGGGTGGGCGTGATCAGGGTAGGGAGGGGTGGCGACATTGCGTACATACTGTAAGGCATAGGTGCAACCTTCCCGGTGCAACCTTCCAGTCCTTGTGGCACAAGAAGCCGCGTCACATTGCTGCACTCCTCTTAGCCTTCCACGTTTCACCCCGTCCCATCTGCCGCGCGCAGCGTGCCCCAGCCCCGCTTCCCTTTACCCACAGCTCCACCTCCAACACCAAAGCTACAACAGCATCCCATATTCCCATGCCCTCATCAACCCCACGCCGACCCGGTTCCTTACCAACGCTCCCCCGCCTCGCCCCCTCCCCTTCCCCCACCTGCCACGCCCCGAAGTCCGGGTCCGCGTCCCTGAAGTGCCACACCAGCGCGCTCTCCTTGGTCTCCACGCTGCTGCCGTCCGTGCTCTCCACGTACTGCTGCAGGATGGGCGCCGCCATCTTCTTCCAGGAGAAGTCCGCGTGCTGCAGCGGCACAAGAGACTCCCAGGCCGGCGCGGGGCCGCCGGCGGCAGGGGAGGGCCCGCGGTAGAAGAAGCCGTTCTCCGCCACCAGCCCCAGCGCCGGCTGCGTGGGGTAGGGGGCCAAGGGGGGAGTATCAGCGTTAGAGCTAAGGGGTTGCGGAGGGGACAAAGTATCGTGAGCGCTAGTAGCCAGCCGTAGAGGTGGGAACGGGAAGGCATGTCACGTTGTCAGGGGAGGTAGAAACATCTCAGCAATTAGCACCAGAAAGGGCTACAGAGAGCTGCAGCGAAAGGCAACCAACCAGCAGATGAGGCGCAGTTGTGCTCGGGAAGCAAGGGGATGACCAAGGCGCTCAGCCAAGGTCCCAGCGGGATGTGTCTGCCCCGCCCATGGCCGCAAGCACTCAACAGCCTCGCGCTGCGCCCCTGCCACTGGCCCCCTGCCCGTCTGCCCCAGCCGCCTAGCAACCTCCTGCCTCCCCCCTTGCCCGCCCCTCCCCCACTCACGATGGACGCGAACCACGCTGCCAGGTCGGCCCTGGGCGCGCTGCTGAACAGGAACACGCGGTTGCGGTCGTCCGCCGCCAGCGCCCGCAGCACCGCCAGCAGCGCGTCCCCCGGCGCCAGCGTGAGCGCGGTGCTGCTGCCGCTGGGGCCGCCGCTGGGCCCCCCGCCCGCGCCGCCCGTCAGCGTGCCGTCGTAGTCCAGGAAGAAGGCGCGGAAGCGGGAGCTGCCGGGGCGGAGGGTGGGGGAGGTTGTCATGCCGCACGCATTTCCAGGGAGGGGCTGCACAATGCACGTTGGCACAACTGTAGAATCCAAGTAGTCAGCAAGAGGGAAGAAGGGAGCCAGCGGGTGCCAGGGGCGTAGAGGCGCACCAGCTTGATTTTGAGACCGTGTACCTCGACCGTGTCCGGACTGTGTGCGCAAGGACCGGGCAAGGGAACGGGGCCGGGGGCCGCCCGGGCATGGGTCTTAAATCGCCCAAAGGCGCTCGGAGCCCTGGCGTCTTCCGCTAAATCGCCTCTTCCTCCTTGCTGGCCGCCATGTCCTCTCCCAGCCCAAGGCTGCTACACCTGCTAGATTTACAGCCTGCATCTCTGCAACATCAACGTGGGCAAGCTGCGCCCACCTCGCGTACGTGCTGGCCACCACTCCCTCCTCCAGCCTCCGGAAGTTGGCGTCCAGCGCCACCATGCGGAACGTGTCCAGCCCCAGGCCCAGGCCGTAGCACTTCATGGCCACGTGGTTCTTGGTCACGCGCTGCAGGAAGGGGTGGGCCCCGCACAGCGGCACAGCAACGTGAAATTACCATTGCTTAACAGCTCGCTTTGTACGACTTGCCGTATCTGCAGCTAACTCCTATCCTAGTAAATCCCGCATGCCACCGCGTCTCGCAGGCCTGCTCCCTGCACCCACCTGCAGGTCCGCCACGAAGCTGGTCGCCCAGTAGGCCACCGTGTGCTGGCTGACGTAGCGCCAGTGCTTGTCGTGGCGCAGCTGGCGGTGCTCCCGCGGCAGCTTGATGGCGGCGTACAGCCCGTCCGCCGTGCCCTCCACGCTCCAGGGGTTGACGCGGATGGCGCCAGACAGGGAGGGAGAGCAGCCCACGAACTCTGCGCGGGGCCAGAGGCCAGAGGGAAGGACGCTGACCATGCTAATGGGTGTGTTGCATTTTGGATCCTTTGCGTCATGGGAGCTGCAGGAGTGAGTGAGCGGGTTGAGCGGAGCAACATGCAGACTGTGGCAGCCTTCACGGCTTTGCCCGCTTTGCCCTGCCTCCGAACCTCCAGTCCATTGACGTCCTCGCCCCCACCTGCCGCCCCCTGCCTCCGTCCCGCCCCCGCCCCCGGCCCACCTGACACCACCAGCATGCTCTCGCGCCGCCCCCCTGGCCCCGCGCCCTCCCAGCCGTCCGGCCCCTGCCGGCACACCACGTACTCGTACGGCACCAGGTTCATGCCGTCGCTGCCGGAAGAAAGGGGCGAGCAGGAGGAGGAGAGGTCAGGAGTGGTTGGCAGGGGAGCTGAAACCAGACCTTGACAGCGAGAACGGAAAGCCAGCCGGTGTTCACGTGCCCAGGCCCCTTGCGGCCCTCCTGACAGCTCACCGCTTCCACATAGCCCCCAGCCCCACGCGTGCGTTCCCGCCCGCCCGCCCGCAGCCCTCCCGCGCCGTACGCCGTACCGTGTGGCAGTGACGACCGCGCAGTCAGCGATGGAGTAGAAGGCCATGCGCTCGTGCAGCGGCACGTGCCGCTCCAGGTAGTGCACGGGCAGGTACGCGCCCTTGCCGTACTTGCGGTTGATGGACTCCACCAGCGAGTTGACGCAGCGGTGCAGCTCCGCCACGTCGCGGCCCGTGGAGCGCGGAGGGTTGGTGATCTAAAGCGGGCCGAGGGGAGAGGATGCTTTAAGCAGGAGGACTATGTGAAAGCCAAGGAAAACTGCCGCGTGCGTGCACACGGAGGGCATTAGACCTGGCGATGCGGAGTAGGAGAGTAGGACGCTACGCACGGCGTCACACGTCTGCCAGCTGCCCCCGCCCGTACCCCCTCCTGCTCGACGCATGAGAGCATGTTGTAGCCCGCCTTACGCGGCATGCGCCCCACCCATGTCCAACCTTACCCCTTCAAATGCCCTAGCCCCGGCCATGCGGACCTGCACACCCAGGCCGTGGCCCACCTGCACCAGCACCAGCTGCCCCCTCCACTCGGGGTGCTGCTCCAGCAGCCGGTCCAGCGCCAGCAGCTTCAGCTCCACGCCCTGTGCAAGAGGTATGTGGGAGTTGGGTGGTAGCGAGGGGATGGGGAGGACGCAGCAGGCGTGTAGGGCATACAGCGCCGGAACAGCTACCTGTATATCCTCTGTACCACATTGGTGACAAGGCCATAAGCTCAGCGTCCCTGTCGCAAAGTTCCTGCAATCGCAAGGCCTCCGTTTCCTTGCGTCCCTGCCCCACATCACTTCCACCTGTGCAGCCGCGGTGCACCGCGATCCCACGCCCCAGCTGGCCCACATATCGGCTAACCCACACCCCGGCTTACCCACGACCGTGCTAAACCCCACCCTCCCACCTTGAACACGTCCAGGTCGTCGCAGCCCACCAGCACCGTCAGCCCCGCGAACTGCGCCACCAGCTCCCCCCGCCGCCACTTGAACTCGTCCCACGAGAAGCCGTCCAGGTAGCGCCGCGGGTTCACACCTGGGGCCAAGGAGGCAGTCGGTCGTGATCATTCAACCTACGCATGTAGAATACCGGAAGGCACCGTTCAGGCGCGGCGTGATTGGCTGTATTGCGGGCTTGCTGTCCGTTAGAACTGCAGGGGTAGGGCACGTTTGGCCTTGCGTCCGGCCTTGATGCTGCAGGGCCCCGCGGCTGCGCCCTGCAACTCACGGCCCTCCCATGTGGATCTGCACCCCACCAACACCGGTGCAGCTACCGCTGCCGTTGCTGCCGCTGCTGCCGTAGCTGCTGCTGCTGCCACTGCCACCGCTGCAGATCAATTGTTTGATCACCGTGGCGTCCGTGTTGCGACGGCATGGTACCACCTGCTCAGCCGCCGGTTGCCGGGCGGCTCCCGAGCACACCCGTCTCCCCACCCTTCCCCTGCCCCAGGACGCGGCCGGCTGAGCCCGCCAGCCAAGCACAGCTCGTCCACGCCTGGGACGCCCTCAGCATCGACACTGCCCTGCTGACGACGGCAACACACTCCACACCCGTGGTCTGCAGGCCCAGGCCACCAGCGCCGCGCGGCCAGCAGCTGAACCCAGTCCTAGCCCCAGGCACTGGCCCCGCTCATCACGGCAAGCGGTGGCCCCGCAGCCGTTGCTTGGCCCTTCGCACCACGGCCACGGCCCTTGCTGAGCGTATTGGTAAGCGGGACCCCGTCTGCCTGTCCCTTGATGCCCACCAGCGTCGCGCGGCCGCTGGCTGCATCGCGCCCAGTTGTAGCGGTGCAAGCCCTTGCCTTTGTCCCGAGCGCCTTCCCTGCTCCATGCCCCAGCACTCCACAGCGCTGAGCCCCCGTCCAGCCCCTGTCCGCCATTGCCCGGGGTCGCTAAGCAGCTGCACCGCCGCTGCAAATGCGTCAAACCCAATTTGACGGCGGCGGCCGCGGCGTTGCAATGTCCGGCCCGCCTTGGCCATAAGGAGCACGTGGCGCGGGTTCCCACGCGTGTGTGCTGCATGCGCCCCCGTCCAGCCGCGAAGCCGCCTGGAGCTACCGTAGCACCTGGCCCTAGGGCCCCAACCGCCACCGCCACCGCCACCGCCACCACCACCGCCGGTGCCGCCAGCTGAAGCTGCGTGTGACGGCGGCCTTGCCGACAGTAGCCCAGGCGGCCCCCGCCCCTGCCCGCGCCCTGAAGCCACACATGCTGCTGCGCTGTTGCGGTGGCTGACACCGCCAACACCGCCGCAAGCTGCGTGTCCGCGCACATGCACATGCACATGCTTCTCCCCTGCCACTGGCGTAGGCAGGTGCCACACGGAGACGTCCATGCCAGCGCCGCTTTATGCTCCAGCCTCAGCCTTTGCCGTTCTCCGCTGAGCCCCTTGTAAAGTGCAACTCGCCCGCATGCGCTTCCTCCAGTGCAGTTGTCACAATGCATTTTACTGCGATCGTTTAAGCGTGCTACTAAGGTATGCCGCGGCTGCCGTAAATGGCACCGCATCTTCGGCTACTAAGCGTCGCAGCTGGGCAGCCGCACTCACCCGTGGGCATGATCTTGATGCCCACTGTGCGGCCGTAGTACTCCATGGTGATGGAGCCCCGGGACGTCTCGTGCTCGAGCCCCAGCATGCGCGAGCAGCACGACAGAAAGTGGCGCGCGTAGTCGAACGTGTGGAAGCCTGAGGGTGGGGACAGGGTTAAGGGCGCGAGCGGTGGCAATGCGAGACACATAAGGAGCCAACCTGCTGAAACAATGTGCCCCACACAGGTTGGACACGCTGCTTTCAGCACGCAGCCCTGCTTGGCGGTTGGGGCGCCTCGCAGCCTCGCATGCTTCCCCTTCAAACGCGAAGAAATGCAGCGCAGGCGCGACCGCCGCACGGGCTCCCTCTGCGCAGGCCAAGCTGGCTGGCACCGTCCCAGCGGTAACCAGTTCGACCGCCTGCCCACCCCGTCACTCCACACCAAGCCAACCATCGCACGCCTGTTGGCCTGTCCGCATACATGTGATACCTGGCCATCAAGCGCACACTGAGGTGTCCCCAACACCTCCGCTTCCGTTACTGCTCAGCAGAGACGGTGCCCCAATCCAGCGCCGCGCTGGTACCGTGCCCAGCTAAGAGGTGGATTACCGTGCCCACCTATGAGGTCTGCGTTGAGGAGCGAGCGCAGCAGCTCCTCTCGCTTGGGGAAGGTGCGGAAGATCTCCGAGGAGGGGAAGGGCGAGTGCAGGAACAGGCCGCAGCGTATCCGGTTGAAGCGCTTGCGCAGCAGCGAGGGCAGCACCAGCAGGTGGTAGTCGTGGATCCACACGTGGTCCGTGTCCGTGGACGACTCCTCCACAACCACCTCGCAGAACACCTGTTTAGATGAAACGCGGTACACAGTTCATACGTGTACAGGACTACATGACGCACGTTAGAGCTCCGTGCAGAGTAAGGGAGTACGTGGAGCAGTGAGGACCCATCACGGCCAGGAGGCAGCCCGGGCACATCCGGGCAGGCACCACCCGCCGATCATCCCAAACCACGGCCCCTTGCTGTGTACAGCTGCAGGGGGCGCAGCCGCCGGGGGCTTCCCTGAACGGGTGCCGCTCGCTGCTCAAGGGGAATGCAACTCAGCCGACACCGCAGCGGCGCCGGACGGCATACCGTATCTCCCGCACACGCACTGCCGGAGTAGGCCGCACATGCGGCCAGCCCTGCGCCGCCGCGCCGCACGACGCCATGCCATGCGAGCTCTCATGCCGCACGACGCCATGCCATGCGAGCTCTCATGCCGCACTGTCCCACTGCCCCGCGCCTCCAAGACACGGCAGGCCTGGTTCCGCTGCGCCCATCGCCGCCGTCTTCATAGGCCCCCCCTGCTGACGCTGACACCGCAGCCGCCGGCCAGGCTACCTCCACCGCCCCGGCCCACCGCACCATACGGCTCGCAGCAACTCCGGAAGTGCGCTCCAAGTTTATGGGGCTGGGCAGGCTGCGCCTGCCGCCCCATCCCTCCATCCAACACCGCACAGCCCCTGGCAGCCCTAAGCGCTCCTGAGGGTAGCTGAGCCAGGGCTGGGCGCTGCTGCTGCAGCTGCAGGTCCAGCTGCCATGGCTGCAGCTCCGTCCGTACATCTCCACTGCGTTCGCGCAACACCGAGCCTCACCAGGGGCTTAAGTGCGCCCCATCCCACGATACCTCTGGAAAAGACCGGCAGCTGCAGTGGAGAGCTGCTGCTGCTGCTGCTGATCCGGCCCGTGGCAAGCTGGCCTTTCCAAACACCAACAGTAGCCCAGGCCTCCGCTCCGCCCCAGCCAGGGGCACCTGAACACGGCCAGGCCTGCTTCCCCCTTCTGCCCCACCCCAACCACATCTTGACACACTGGCGTTATGCAGACGCTCACAATCAATCCCGATGCAACAATATCCTACACCAAAGGCAGCTACATGCACAGTGCTCAGCAGACACCATGACTCCACCGTAGCTCGCACCTTGTTCGCTTTGACGTACGCCTGCCACAGCTCCTGGTCGAAGCGGCCCAGGCTGTCTGTGGCCACCGGCAGCACGTAGTGGAACAGCGGCCACAGCTGCTGCTTGCAGCACCCTGGTGCGAGAAAGGGGGGAGGCGAGGTGGTCAGGCGGGGGCGGGGAGGGCCGCATGGGTATGGACGAGGTGAGCAGGTCACTCGTCTGGAATGCCGCTGCCCCAGCGTTGTGTGTATGGCGGACGCGAATGCATGCCAGTGCTATCAGCCCCTGGCTGGTTGCTGTGGCACGGTCGCCGTGCGGTTGTTCCTGATGCACAAGGGTGGGCGGGTGCACGCAGCTGCCCCCCACAAACTCGCGCATGAGTCCAGTAGGACCTGCACCCGTCCAAGTGCTGCTTCAAGTGTAGCCCTACGCACGTGTGCTTTTCGGTTTGTGCAGGCAGGCAAGGGGCAGGTGAGGCGCCTGCGCGAGCCCCGCTGACTGCTCCCGCTATCCCACCGTCACCGGCCAGGCCCCCATACCATGCGGCAGGACGCCACACCCCAACCCAGTAGGCCCAGACGGTATAGACCCGTTGCTGGAAAGCGTGACGGACTCCATCGTGCTGCAGCACTAGCGAGTCCCTTCAGGGGCCCCTGGTACCCACCCTTGTAGTACTTCTCCTTGAGCTCCTTCTCAAGGAAGACCGGGCAACAGTTGTACAGCCGCTTCAGCTGAGCGGCGACAGCCTAGACAGCACCGAACGGACATTTTTGGGATGTGAGACAACCGTGACACGTCGCTGGTCGGGCAACAAAGCGTTGTTGGCCCGCGTCGACGCACGCAAGCGGCTCGACACAGGGGCGTGACAGTCACTCTCGTGCCCTCACCTCCTGCTCCTCCACAGCGACGTCCACCGGCAGCGAGCCGACGTACAGAACCTCGTAATCATTAGGGATTCCCTCCTACAGACGCAGTCACGGTCGATCATCATATGCAGCAGGGAGTCGTTAGCGGCCGCTCGCCCCAGCCCCACACGCGCGAAACCTGTCGGCCTTGCAAGACAAAGCCCGCCTGCACCATTCACCTTGGCCTGTCCCACAAGTGCGTCCTCGTCCCATTCAAACTCCCAGCCGGAGGCTCCACGCTTTACTCTCAGCGGCAAGTGGTTGGACACAATGAGCAGCCTGCGTGCCGGAAGGGTACTACGTCGGACCACGCCCTAAGCAGGTGCTCTGCATGCTCGTTATTATCACGGACCTAGTTGCACGGCCATCGTGTGACTCGAGAGAGAGCCGGCCCTGTGGTGGAAGCCGATGGAGCCCCGACAGGGGGCTCGGGGCGGCTTCTTGTGCGGTACCACCCTCTAGTAGAGCTGCCAAATTATGATAGGAACCCCGGGTAGTCTGCATGTCGCCGCACCAGAGGACCCCTCCCGCTGCAGATAGAAAAAACTTAGCTCGGTCTCGCGACGGTGTACATTAGACTACGCCATACACATGACGAAATGTAGAATTGCAAGGGTGGTTTGTGCGTACTCTGACTCCTATTGTCCAGTACACATGCCCATCGCACCTGACGTGGAATGCTGAGCGTTCTTCACGTTTTGCCCGGCCGAAGTGGGTGCGTAAATGACACTCGACATGCTGAATATATTCATACTTCGCTGCTGTGCATTCTGGCGGCGCTTCTTGCCGAGAAGCTTTACAGCTGGCCGCGAGCAGTCGCAGGCGCATATGAAGAGACAGCATGATATCAGTCATGCCAACATATTGTTTGCAACACGTACCTAAGGAGGTTGCGGCGGCGGAACCATGGGTCGGCATCACAGAGCAAGCCGTGTGTGGGGCCTGTGAACAGTAGCATTAAGTCGCCACCGTCAAGCTGCATGCCCTTTTTGTGACCCAGCCAGACCACCAAGCGGCCCACGTGCCCACCAGCACCGTTCGGAAAGCAATGCGCCTCCCTTCCTGCGCCAACAGCAGCGCTAGCGCAACACTGCGCAGGGGAGAACCCTAATAATGCAGCGCCATGCCACCAGGCATGCAGCTTCTAAGAACTCGACAAACAGCGAGGACCAGCAGGCTTGTTCGCAGAGGGAAGAACCGCTCCTTTTGCGCCCTTCCGCACCACATGAGTCCGTGCACAATGCTGAACCCCCGGGGCTGAAGGGGGCCCATGCCTGGAGCACACGGTGCCACAAACACCGTGACAATGCACCAGCGAGACTGCCCCTCAGTAATGCAGCCGCTAAATCGCCGTCAAAAGACACGCCACTCAACTCCTCCCTTCACATCCACGTCCCTATCACATCTTGGAGGTCGGGGACGCAGGCAAACCCCCAAACAATGGCGGCTCATCGCTGGGCCCCTCGAACATCGCCCGTACGACGTCCTGCGGCACGTCCCGCACACTGCCGTACCGCCACTTGGGCGCGCCGTCCTTGTCGATGAGTAACGCCCGCACGCCCTCGATGAAGTCCGCCCCGCCCGCCACGAACCGGCCCACCAGTGCAAACTCCAGCTCCAGGCACTGCTGCAACGACAGGTGGGCGGAGCGGCGCAGCATCTCCCACGTCACCGCGTGGGACAGGGGAGAGCCCCTGCGGGAAAAGATGATGCGTGAGGCAAGGGCAGCAGGGTGTTGGAATGTCAATGTGTAAGGCGCACAGCTTGGCTTTATTTTAGACGGGCGGGAGGCGCGAACTTTAGGGAAGGATGGAGCGACCTTTGGAGGACGAGATACACGGCGGGCACAGGGAGCCATGGCGGCAAGGGCTGACCACCTGGCCAGGGTGCATGCGCGTCCGACAGCACCCAGGTCAGAGCCGCCGGTTCCTGCGGGACTGCCTTGCATGGGCGTCGCCATCCCCGCTCCGTAAGCCCCAACCTATTGCAACCCCATACCCCGCGGTTGCCCCGCCTCCTCTCACTTGCGCATTGCCGCCAGCGTGTCCGCCAGGAACGCCCGCGCCGCCTCGCCCTGCCCCTGCCCCTGCCCCTGCCCCTGCCCCTGGCCCTGGCCCTGGCCCCCCGCCGCCACCGCCGCCTCCAGCGACGCCACCACCTCCGCCACGCTTCCCTTGCCAAAGTGCGCGTTGATGAGCGGCAGCTTCCATTCCAGCAGCCCGCTGCCACCCCCGCCCCCGTCCCCGCCTCCGCCGTTGCCCACCGCTTGCCCCTGCCCCTGCCCCCGCCCTTGTTGCTCTCGCTGCATGTCCCGCAGCAGGGCGTCCACGGCGCTGTGGTCCCCCGCCTTGGGGCCCAGGCCCACCAGCCGGTCCGTGAGCTCCCCCAGGCGGGAGGAGGGCAGGAAGTGGGTCGCGAAACCCGCGTCCTTAACCTCGGCGCCTGTGGGAAAGCGCGTATACCCAACAGGCTTTGGGGTACGGAAGGGATGCATCCTTCCCCTTGGCACCTGTGTGACTTCGTGCAGGGCGTGCGTGTTGCTCAAGCTGTACAGGCGGTGGCAGTGCGAATCCTGCTGCGGACTTCGTATCTCGCTCCTTCCTTCCGCCTCCTCCAGGACCACCACCAGCACCCGGTGCCCACCTGTGAGGCGCGCCCCCGTGAGCCCCATGTAGTGCCCCAGGCGGCCGGGCAGGCGGTGCAGGAAGAAGGACGCCCCCACGTCGGGGAACAGCCCGATGCCGGACTCGGGCATGGCCAGCACTGTCCTGCGGGTCGGGGAGGGGTAGGTGCGTCAGCAGGGGTGGAGAGGAGGGGCAATGGGAGTGGGAGGAACAACGATAGGAGGACAGGACGACTAGAGTTCCGAGCAAAAGAGTTACGGAGGCGCACCATGGCAAGTTCGGCAGGGTAACGTGCGCCCAGCGCATTTTCATTTGCACTCTGCGTGCAAGAACTTGTGGGCTCGCGGCTGCAGCAGTAATAGAATTGATCCTCGGGCCTAGAAGCTCTGCACCCAAAGGTACTTGACATCAAGCTTCAGTCAGGACAGGGTATGCACCGTTTCCCTGCCCGTGCCATTGCGTACCTCTCTGTGGCCACGCGGAAGCTGCCGTGGTACGACACGCCCACGCCGCCGCCCATCACGATGCCGTCCATCAGCGCGATGTACGGCCGGGGCAGCTGCGCGATGGCCAGGTTGTTGAGGTACTCGAGGCGGAAGAAGGTCATGGGTGAGCCCGTGTCGCCGGCACGCGCCTGCAGCACCGCCGTCTTGACGTCCCCGCCCGCGCAGAAGGCCTGGGTGGGGCAGGAAGCGGTGCCGGTACAGCAGCAATGGGCACACGGGCGTGTGGCTTGCATGCGGTTATGCGGCTCTACGGTGGGGTAAAGTGAATGGGTGGTGCCCCTCCGTGGATGCCCTCCCGCTGCCTCAGCAGCGCCGGTGCACAGTGGAACTGCACATATCAACCCGGCTAAACACAAAGCCTTGAAGTTGTAGAGCGGAACGTGGTCTTGGAGGAGTTGTTGACATGTCCGGCTTCGGCTCCAGCGGCATGGCAAACAGAGCTCGTGCGACTGCACCCGCAAACGCACCTGATGTACTCACCTCGTAAGGTCCCGTAAAGAGTACGCTGGGGCATGCCAGCCCGGCCGGTTCGGCGCCGCGAAATGCTCCTAAGTTGTGCCTACTGACCCCTGGAACTGCACATGTGCACGGAGCCCCTTGCTGCAAGGCCTAGTCGCCTGGAGGCTCTTTCCACCCAGGCAACTAAGCGCACGGGTATCGAAGCGAGGACACCACCGTGCATGGGCAGCGCCCTGTCCCGGGCGGCCTTGGTGGGGCGGCGTCCCTGTCGGCGCTACGGCGGCCCACCTTGCCCCCTGCGCCCCGAACCACCACCGCCGCCACGTTGCAGCCGGGGCGGCTGTACTCCGTGTTGAGGGACAGCAGCTCCCGGACCTGCGGGTGGCGGGGTGCGGGAGGAGCAAGGCTGTGGCACGGGAACTGGCGGAACTGGTGGGAATGGAGGACGCGTACGTCATACGCAAGCGTACTGCACTGTTTCGTGCGGGCATCAACTCAGGCCGCGAGGTAGCTGTGTCATGAAGCAGCCAGGACCTACTGCCTGCGGGCGAGTGACGCCCGTCCAGGACGGCAGCGACCCGCAAAGGCTACTTGCTCGGCCCGTGCAGTGCAAGCATCAGCTGACTGCCGCCGTGCTGCATCCATTGTAGGCACTCAACGTGGTGGTGGCAGCCTTAGCCCCCGTCGCTATCCTTGCAAGAAGTTGAGAACACTGTCGCCTTATTGCCTTGCTGGGTAGCTCTAACGCGTGCTCTGCTGTTCTCGCACTGTGATTGATTCCCTACCATGTTGGTGTTGAGGGCATTGAGGGCCTTGGGCCTGAAGGACATGGGATTGAGGCCGAAGCCAGTTTGGTCAAGCGCAAGGAACACACCCGAAGTAATCTTGCCGCGAAAGACATGTGGGCTATTAGCGGGTGCACTGCCTCCGGCCCCTCGGCCCCCACGGGCTTGCACGGACAAGGTGGCGCCATGGTCCCCAGTGCCGTACCAGCGGCGGGATACCTTCTCCAGACCCAACGCCCTCTTGAGGGCACCCTGTGATGTACACGAGGAACTGCATGCAGGATTGACCGTCATGCACGGACGCGCATGGGCTAGTCCCACCTGTTCAGTGTCACTACTGCGACACAGCCCCGCATTTCCGCCAGCACCTGTGGGCAGGTATGGCACAACACCAAGGCACTGCTTGCTGCCATTGGGTATCAGCGTTACGATTACAAAGAGGGCCTCCGGCATGTTTGCTAATCCGTGGCCTGGCTCAGGTGTGGGGGACATCCGTATGCTGCCAGGTCAGCAACAGGTGTGCACCGCACCCCCAACCCCAACCCCATACCTCTGGAAACCCCAGTCCCAAACGTACCTCGGGCTCTGTGCGCTCCGCCATTGTGGTCGAAGCATAAGTTGAAGTAATGGTCTTCGCTGATGAGGCGTTTACGCTGCGGCCAGACACGCGGTGTTGCTGCAGTCGACGCGCGACAAGCGTGAATGATCGCTGTGCGAGTCCGCTAGGACAGAAGGTCGCAATTGGCACAAGCATGTCCCAGGGCTACGTTGTGGCTGTCCGTTGCACCCAGGTACCCCTTGCGTGAGTGGAATTGCCGAAGTAATGCAACCAACTGATGTCAACCGCTTTGGACTCATTACACCGCCAGGAAAGCCTGGTATCGTAACATATCTAGCAACACATGCCACGCCAACAGACGATAGGTGTTGAAGTCAGGTGAGCACGCAGGGAATGGCGACAGGCGCGCGACTCTTCGGCCGCGACAACCCGGCTTTACAAGCGGCGATGATACCAGAAACAGGTGACGCTAACGCTCTCATTATGAATGATGCAGGGAGGTGGGCGGCGGCTGCGGCCTGGGCGTGGTCGCCACCGCCCCGCTGCCGCAGGGCACTGTGGTGCTGCAGGTGCGTCGTGGTGGCGCCAACCCACAGTTCCAGCTTCATGCCACCGCAGATAATTGCTTTCTATGCCACTGTTCCGTAATTATGGACGCTCTACTGTAGAGCAAACGGGGTGCAGCAGTATAGCACTGTGGACGCGGACGCTGCCATCCAGTGTCTCCCTGTGCGCTGCAGAAGCTTCTCATGCACTCGTCGAGTACCCTAGCGGAACCGCCAGCAGCAAACCCATGGCCTCCTCCCTTCCTCAGGAGCGCCCCTATGCCACGGCGCTGCTGCCCTCCCTGTGCCCGGTGGCGTGCCGCACGTGCTTTGCGCCCATCGGCCCGGCCTCCAAGGGCCTGCAGACGTGCGGCCGGTGAGTCGCGTGGACCAGAGCCTCACATGCAGCACGCCAAGGGCCCTAGACTCGTCCACCGCGGGGTGGCGCTGCGCCAGTCATGCGTGCCGTACTGCGAACGGTAGCAGCACCTGCACTACGCGCTACGTCGCATGGCAGCACGTGCGCCCACCGTTCGCTGCACGGGGCGATCGTACAGCAGTTAGCCCGCTTCCTTCGTGACGCCTTGCGCAAACCCGGCTTGCGGTTGTGGCTTTCCCTCCCGCAGCTGTCGCGCCGCCCACTACTGCTCGTACAAGTGCCTCCGCCTGGACCGCCGGCCGCACCGCGAGAGCGGCGAGTGCTGGACGTACGCCCACGCACCAGCTCTGACGTGGGTCATTGCAGCGAGGGTTGCTGTCCCAGTGTTGCTGTCCGCAGAGATAGTTAGTGCGGTGCATGTACTGCCGCACCTTGGGCTGCATGTGGCGGTATTTCTGTCGCTACCGTGGAGTAGGAAGCGTGGCTGCCGGCGTGCCAGGGGAGGGAGACCTATGGTGCTTGAGTAACCCCATCCCTCAGAAGCCCCGCTGCCCTCTGCTGCCACGTGTCTCCACCAACGCTGCCCCAGGCTGGCTGCGCCTGAGGAGCTGCACCGTGAGGTGTGCCTGGCGCTGCGCCACATGCACGTGCAGGAGGGGGAGGGTCAGCAGCAGCAGCAGGAGCGGCGGCAGCAGCAGCCCTTGGACCCACACACTAGGAAGACATGGAGGGAAAACGGGCATCAAGGGAGGGCCCAAGATCAGGAGCAGCAGCAACAGCAGCAGGATCAGCAGCAGCTGCAGAGCAACGCCAGTGTGCTGAGCAGACCCCTGCACGGGGAGCTGTGTGCGTGGCAGGAGGCGGCGCTGTCACGGCCGGGGCTGGAGGCTCTGCGAGGGGCGGTTGGGCCGCGGGCCGGGCTGGGGCTACTGGCGGGGCTGATGGGGGCGGCGGCGCAGGCGGTGAGGGGGACGGGGAGGCGGGGTCGGCAGGTGCCAACCTGCTACAAAGCTGCTGCCGTTTGTCGTTGCCGTCAGGCATGCCGCCAGCGAAAGTGAGCTATCAATCAAATACCAACCGCAGTCTTCAGCGGACTGCTCACGTATTCTCACTCTTGCCTCGAAAGCTGTCCTGTTCCTCAATGGGCATCGCTTTCTAGGTGCCCCAACGGTTCTGTCTGTCCTCCCTGTCTTGCAGGGCCTGGCGGAGAGGGCTGCTCGGCTGCATTTCGAGGCCCGCCGGGAGCAGGCCCGCCAGCAGCGCCAAGCGTGGCGGCAGCAGCGCAAACAACAACAGCAGCAGCAGCAGCAGCAACACGAGGGCAAGCAGCAGCGGATGGAAAGCCAGGGTGGGCAGGAGCAGGAGGGCAAGCAGCAGCAGCAGGGCGGGCAGGGTCCTGGCGGGGAGGGGCGCAAAGACAGCAAGAGCGAGAGCGAAAGCGACACTGACAGCGACAGTGACACTGACTATGAGGTAGCGGATGTGGTGGCTGGTGTGGGGGCTCGAGTGCCCAACGGCCGTGAAAGGCAGCCGCAGCGCCCGCCCCAGGCGGACGGGTGCAATGTGGATGGTCAGGAGGAGCTCGACCCATGGGCCGGTGGCGCCTGGGCGGCGGCCCTGAGCACGCGCGCCGTGGCAGCAGGGCCTGACGCTGCTGCGGCCGCAGCCGCCGCGGCAGCCCTCAACGCCCCGCCGCCTTACTTGGAGCCCCTGGGCGACCCTGTGCCGCCTGCCAATGCCGTGCAGCACCAACACGACCAGCAGGACAACCAGCAGCGCGACGATGCTGCAGCGGAGGGCAGCTGCGACACTGATGTTGGCGGCGGCGGCAAGCGCAGCTCAGGCAGCTGGGGTGGTGTGGGCGGCGGCGGGGTGTGGGCCAGGGCGGCGGAGGCGCTGTGTGTGGTGCTGACCAACGCCCTGGAGGTGCACCCGCAGCTGCAGCCCCCTGCCGCCGCGGGGCTGATGGGCACAGGGCAAGGGGCGCGGCAGGGCCCGGCGGGGGCAGGAGCCGGGACAGGGCCAGGGAGAGAGGTGCCTGCGGCGGCGGCGGAGAGGCTGTCGGCGCCGCTCGCACTGTACAGGTGCGACGATTGCACTTAGAGGCGGGGTAGGACTCGCAGGCAAGGCTCAACTGTATATTGCTAAATTGTACATCGCTCAAAAGCGGCAGCCGTACGCCGCCCTGCCTGAGCGTACAGGCCGTAAGGGCCTGCCTGGGCACTGTCGCGTCGTCATAATAGATGATGCCAGCTGACGTCTGTGCGTTTATGGTTACGTTCCTTATGCGTATCGTGTTGCCCAACCCGCAGGCTGGCCTGTCGGCTGAACCACTCGTGCCGCCCTAACGCCGCCTACCACTTTCGGCCTGGCGGCGCTGTGCTGGTGCGCACCCTGCGCGCCGTGCCACGTGGCGACCAGGTGGCCATCGCCTACGTGGACCTGGCGCAGACCCGTGCCGCACGGACCGAGGAGCTCCGGACCAAGTACGGCTTCCGGTGCCGCTGCGAGCGGTGCGGTGACGGCGCTTGCGGCAGTGCCGATGGTCGCAGTGGCACCGAGAGCGAGGGCGGGTATGGGCCCACATCACTCTCGGCGGATCAGATGTTGGCGGGGCTTCTAGTCCAGGCGGAGGACGGGAGCGAGGCGAAGGGCGAGGGGGAAGGGGAGGTTCAGGGGCTCCATGGCGTTGTGCAAGGGTGTGAGCAGCGGCTGCGTCAGGCCGGCGGGGACGGGGAGCTGGTGGGAGGGGTGTACCAGCGGCTGCTGGCCGGGCTGGAGGAGGCCGTTGTGCCGCTGGAGGGGTGCAGGGGGAGGGCGGACGGTCCGGAGGGTGCGGCGGCGGGCTGGCCGGTGCGTGGTGGCAGGACCGTGCCCCAGAGCAGGTGCTGCATGGACGTGTATACGCTGGCGGCCAGCGCGGCCAGGAGGTGCGCCAGGCTGGCGCGGGAACAACGGGCAGGGACAGGGGCGGGCGGATGCCGGGGGCCGGCTGGGGCTGCGGATGGGTCTGGGGCCGAGGAGGGGGGAGGAGCAGGACCGGGGGCGGCGGCGGGGGCGGGGCCGCTCCCTTTGGAGGTGCGCTGGTGGATGCGCGCAGCGTGCTCGTCGCTGGCGGGGGCGGCTGCCGCGGAGCGCCTGCTGGGGGCAGGTGGGGCGCAGGGCCAGGTCGGGATGGAGGGCATGGTTTGGCCAGAATCGCTGTTGTATTCATTATCGCATGTGTACGCCTCCGCTCCGCATGTGCACCCTGCCAGCTTGCCGGCTCACCACAAGGTTGCCGGGGCGTGCAGTCCGCGGAAGTTGTTGCTGGCAGCGCATTGACTGGCCATGCTCCTGCCACCAACACGACAGCCCGAGCCCTACTGCCCACCCGGCACGCTTCGCTTGACCCTAGGGGTATAGCTGGAAACGGGTAATTCCTCCTTATGCTGCATGTTACTACAATGGTTGTTTCTGTCCCGTGTCATCTTCTTTCCTTCGCAACACGCTATCGAGCTCCCTCCTCCTGCTTCCTCGCAGAACCTGCACTGCTGCAGCACGCCGCCTGCGCCTGGGGGGATGCCGCCAGCACCGCCTGCGAGCTGCTGTCAGCACTGTTCCGTGCCGCAGCTTCACCGGCTGCAGCGTCAGCACTAGCCGCAGCAGCAGCCGCAGCACCAGCTGCCACTGATGCAGCGAGTGTGCCCGCCATGCCCCGGTCTCAGGCCGCAGCTGCCCCGGCACCGCTCATGGACGAGCTGGTGAGCGCGGTGCGTGCGGCCCTGGAGCAGGAGCGGAGCGAGCAGTTGGCTTCCTGCCCTGCAGCCGCGCGCGCCCGGGGGCCGCAGCTGCACGCCAGCGGCGGCTCCGACGAGGGCGGCGGGCGCGGTGGGGAGGGCAAGCAAGGGGCCACACCTGGGCGGAAGCGGCCTGCGGAGGATATGCATCTAGGTGGTGGTGTTGGTGGCGGGGACGGCAGCTTGGAGGTTGCCGTGGGCAAACGGCTGAGGGCTGATGGGGAAGAGGATGGGAGCCGAGGTCTGGGTGCGGGGACAAGGGTTGCAATGGAGGGCGTGAAGGGCAGCCGCGGCAGGGAGGAAGGAGGAGGGGGTCTCTGGCCACGGTACACCGCTCCGCCGGTGGTGGCATACCGGATGAGGCGGCTGTTCCTGCTGTGCAGCGACGAGGGAGCGTGGGGCAGCGTGTGGGATGGCGGGAGCTGCCAGCCTGCTGTCGGCAGAACGGCCATTTGCGAAGTGGCCCTGCACCAGCAGCAGCTAGGGGAGGAGAGGGGCACCGTCAACAGCGCCGTGGTCCAGAGCCAGGGCAGCTGCAGGGCTCTCCTGGCTGCAGTGGACGACTGGTGCTGCTGGGTCGACCAGGAGCACAGAGGTCCAGATGCCAAGGCGCCCCCCCCGCATGGCGGCGCCCTGCCCCTGGCGGCGGTGGCTGCGGCGGCGGCCGTGGCGCTGTGCCACGCGTTGGCACGTGTGCGTCTGCTGCTGGTGGCGCTGCTGGGGGAAGCGCATGGCTGCTGCGAGGCGGCACACTTCATGCCCTTCTTCGCGCAGGACGTGCCGTACCACGTGGCGGCGGAGCTGTGCGAGCTGGCGGCCACGCTGCTGGACACCGCACACAGCCCGTACATGGGTGCCGTTCACGTGCGCGCGCGCATGCACGGGCAGGCTGAGAATGCGGACTGAGGGGGTTACAGTACATGTAGGTTCTCCGGCACAAGAGTGTGGTTGGAGGGCCCTGTGGGAATGCGGCCTGCAGTTGGCATGCACGTGTCTGGTATGCATATGAGGTGGGCAGCTTTTAGGTGTGCCTTAAGGGTGAGGCACCGCCGTGCGTGCAAGTCCCTGCTAAGCAGCCGGTACGCTGGTAGGGCAGGGTGTCCTGGACGGGCAACAGTGGGAGCTGTTGCGAGTCTGGTGAGCCATGAGAAGTGTACACCGCGAAGGCAGGGTGTTGTTAAGGACACGGCTGGTTTATCTTGCTGGCAACGGTCGGTGGAGTATAGCCGCTGCTCGGTACCATGGGACTAGCGGCTGTGCAGCAGGTGTCGCGGTACAGGAAGCGGTGCTGGTACGTGTGGGAACCAGGGGAACCTGGTGGGAACGAACTCAGCTCTGTAAAGGTTTCCAGAACCTTCTTGTGTTGCTGTCAGGCAGACCTGCTGTCCGTGACCACACTGCAGACTGACGGGGTACTTGTCTTTCAGCTTTCCACTGCCCCTGTGCAGGCCACGGGGCAGCAGCAAGAGTTGGGTCCGGCCCTTGTCAGTAACGTACCAAGCCACTAGGGCAAGAAGTCAACAGAATTGTCGTATTATACAGTTATGGTAGTATTACCACCACTGAGGTTTGTTCGCGTGTAAGCGGCAGCAAGCGCACGGCGAATTTCTGGGCGAACCGACCCCGTAACTGCCGCTGGAGGCTGAAAGGCGTGTACAGCCACAGATTCAAGCACCAAATTATATACATTCACCACTAATGCCTATCCATGTGGAACAAACGTGCATACTGCGAACGCGACAGCTGACAGCTCTTGAGCTGACAGTATGCAGCCACGTCGGCTGCAACTAGTTATTACTTAGCAATGTCTCATCCTCTCACTTCTCATTTTAGGATATCGCCTTCTCTCCTTCCCCTGCCGGAGACACCCGTCGCTAAATTGTCACCTTCGTCGAGCATTTCGTCCCCGTCATTCCAGGAGCACGCGACGGGACTGAGATGCTACAATGCCTTTGCTTCGCCTCTTTCGGTGAACCAGGTATGCTTGGCTTTGGTCAACGCCCGTGGTGCACTGGCAAGAAGCTAGTGCACAATTGAAATTGGAGTTCTGCGCCCTTACTTGCAGTGTCGCGTGCCTGCGGCCCTGGAAAACGAGAACCCACTGTTCGATGCCAGCGGGTTTGGAGGCTTCCCTGACCTGCATGGGGTCGGCGGGGAGTCCACACCGGAGGGCTCCGGTGTTGCAGGTGCGCGCAGTTCCTGAACCCAGATGGCTCATGGCGTAGTCCGCTACCATGCCCTGTGTTTTGAAGCAGGCTGAAGCACTCACTGCAGGCATCGAGCCACTCCAGGATGCCGCGCGCAACCTCCTGGTTGCCCTACGGCAGCTCTCAGGAACTACCGCCGGTGCAAGTCCGGTTGACACACAGGAGCACAGCACCCCAGCCAAACTCGCCGATGACTTGGAAGTCGTTGTCCACATGCTGAGGCAGCGCGAGGAGGAAAACGGGCGCCTTCAGCACGAGCTAACGCTGACGCAGGCTGCCCTGAAAGGAGCTGAAGCCACCATACGCAAACTCCGGGAAGCGCCCTCGCCGAGGCCCCGAGCGGCAACCCCAGCCCCCAGCTCTACTCTGGCGCTCTGCGGCCGGCGCCACAGTGAGCCCGCTGAGACGCTGCCAATGGAGCACTCCCCGAGCCTCAGCCCCGCCTTCAGCCCGAGGCGCAGCTCGGTCTGCCGCCAGCTGCTGCAATCACCCACAGCCAGCATCCTCTCCGGCCTGAGTGGCAGCGTTGCCACCGCCTTGGCGCCTGCAGTGGGAGTTGAAGGAGGGGCCCCACCAATCGAGCTGCCAGGCTGCGAGGGCCTGGTTCCCGATGCGCCGCACGAGCCGTGCGCGTCAGGCTGGCGGGCCGAGCCGTCAGTGGAAGCTGCGGGCAGCACACCACGGGGACAGCAACCCCAGCCGCTGCGGTCAGGACAGGCCAACCAGGGCAAGAGCCTTGCCTCCGCCATCCGGGCGACCCTGCAGTGCGGGGCGGAGACCCCACCCGTGGTGTACGGCAGTCCGCTGCACCGCAGGATCCAGCGGGTGTTGGACCTGCAGGGCGGCCTCACGCCACACGCGGATGTGGCAGCCCAGGTGGGCGGGGCCGCAGCCCCGTTGGCGGCAGGCGAAGCAGTGGCTGCAACATGGGACGCTGCAGTCTGGCCAAAGGGGCAGCAGCTGCAGGCAGCGAAGCCTGGACAAGCGGCCCTGAGCCTGCTTCGGCCGCTTCCACTGCAGCTTCAGGAGCAGACCAGCGGGGACGGGCTGGCAAAGCCGGGGCTCACTCCCGTGCGTGGGTCACTGAGCGGAGCCAGCGTGGCGTCCACGGAGCTAACGAGCGCGTGCCAAACGCCTCATGCGGTGAGTGCCTGTCAACTTCGGGCCAGCTTGTGCGCTAACCTCAGACAAACTTGTCTTAAACATCAGTGCGCATCCACCTCTTCACGGCCACGTGTACCAACCACGCGCGCCAACCCCGTCTACAGTAATGCCAAGTACGCCTGCCCCTTCCGACCCGACCCCTATGTCCCTCAGGCGCTGGGCCTAGCAGACCTGGCCAACTTCTCCAGCAGCCTGTCGCCGTTCTGCCCCCTGCGGGAGCGCTTTGCTGTCCGCAACCCCCTTCAGCCCTCCGACGGCGTGGCCCAGGACACCAACCACTGCGCAGTGGCAGCAGTGCAGGGCAGTGCGCGGGAAGAGGCGTCGGAGCGGGAGCGGGACGCCGGTCCAGGGCTAGCCGCCCTGGAACAGGAAGCGGCGGAGCTGGCCAGCCTCCTGGGGCTTCCTGAAGCAGCCAACCCAATGGAGGCCCTGCGAGGCGTAGAGCAGCGCACCCGGCAGGCCTACATGTAAGGCTCGACGGGCGTAACACGAGAAATAGGGGTTGCCAAGCTCCCTAACAGCGCTTGCCTTGCCTTAGTACTGGTTTGCTGTCTGTGTGAGTTGCATTGCTGCATTCATGCCGCTTCCCTGAGTAGTGTGGAACCTAACAGTCTGTTAATTTGCACCCTGTTCTCATCCGCTGCCCTTACCCTAGTGCCGCAAGGAAGTCCGAGCTGGAGCTGGGGCCTACACGACTCGAGTCGTGGGCCCTGGCAGCAGCCACGCCTGGGGATGCCCAGGGCAGCCCGATCCGGCGGGGTGCATGCACGGCTGCGGCCGTGCACTTGCTGGTGAACCAGTGTATCCAGACGGACACGGATGCGCCCGCGCTGGAGCCACCCCAAAGGCAGCCGCAGGCGGCGGGGGCGGCAGTGGAGCGTCGCGACGTTGGTGTAGGCATGTCGCCCGCGCCCTCCATGGTAAGAGGTTCAAGTGGGACAATACTAGCAGCCATACTGCATGCATATGTGCGCGCCTGGAGCACTACTAGGTTCTGCCCTGGAGTGAACCAGTGTACTGTAGTTGCTGACCACGCACTCAACGACATCACACTGATGCGGTGTCACCCCCATACATGTCCACAACGCAGCGCGTGTCCACCGCGCGCAACCTCCGGAAGGCAGCGGCGACGGCAGCCGCAGCGCGTGCTTCTACGGCGACGGCTGGGGTCCTCCAGGGCCCAGCAGGTAAGACGCGCAGTGCTCTGGAGCGGCCCTACCCTGGCGGCAGTGAAGACTGTGGCGACAACGCCGACGAGCCGGACGTGCGGTCCCCCGCTCGCAGCGACCAGTCCAAAGCCTCGCCAGCTGCAGCCTGGCGGTGCCGTGGTGTGGGCGCATCGCCGTTACGTGACACAACTTCCAGCCCTGCAGCCAAGGAGGCTGGGCACGGGCTGCAGGGGGGCTGCGTTGCGGAGGGCGGTAAACATGTAAAGGCGGCCCCGCGACGGGGCCTCTTCCGGGACACTGACGGGCAGGGGGACGCCATGGCCGCGGGGGCCGCGCATGCACAGCGCCGCGGGGGCTGGGACACAGCAGGGGAGGGCGGCCAAGGCCAGGAGGCGGAGGAGGGGGCGGGGTCTAACTGCGCATCGGAGGGCGAGGAGGACGATGCAGTGGAGACGGCCAACGCCGCGACGGCCATCGCGCGCAGCATCCTGGAGGCTGCATCGGTCTGCGAGCCGCGGCCAGGGACGCGGCATGCGGATGCCGCGGCGCGCGGCGGAGATCGGGTAGACGCTGCCGGCCGTGCCGTCGGGGCGCCTGCGGCACGGGGGCTGGCCGCCGGCGGTGCGGTGGCTGGGTGTCGTCCGGAGATTGAGGAGGACGATGACGTTGTGCTGCGCTGCACGCCGCAAGCTGCGCGGACATCAGGTGCGAAGACCTGCGGCGGCACATCTGTGTGTCCAAGGAAGCATGTTGACAACCCGATATAACGTAAGCCCAAGTCATGCCATTCAGCGCGGGTCTCGTTGTCCTCTCCTTGCCTGCTACGGTAACCCTTTGCCGATGCGCTCCCCCCTACAGGCCGCACTGGCCTGGGCCTGCTGTCGGCAGCCGAGCCGGCGCCCCGCGTCCTGTTTACCCCCGGCCATGCCCGCGGCGGCCCCGCAGCCGGCGGTCCAGCATCCCGTACGGCTGCTGCTGGTGAAGCCATCCGGCGAGACCTCCACAACGACGGAGGACCTGCAATGCGGGGCCCACACCACCAAAAGCAGCACCAGCAGCGCGACCTGGCGCTGAGCAGCGTCAGCACGGTCAGCATGGTCACCATTGACCCAGCGCCAGCGCCCCCGCACGCGGGTTCTGGTGCTGGCGCAAGGGACTGTGGGGGCCACGGGCGCGGTGCAGCGGCTATGGACAGGTCGAAGGTGCCAGCCCCACAGTCCGTGGCGGGGGCCCGAGTTGGTGGGGGCCAAAAGCACCAGCGCCCTTTCCTGGGGATGCTAGTGGCTGCCTGCACCCGTGGGACCGATGCATACTAAACGCATTGGTGGTGATCTGGGTGGTCATAACGGAGTTGAAGGCCGGGGGGAGGGAGGATAGCTGAGGTGGCGTCTAGACGCTCCACAGAGGGGCTTGGGTCCTGAGTATAAGGTGGGGCATAGCTGGGTGACGGCTGGAGAAGGGTCCATGCGGGTATGCCTTGGTTTACAACGGGGAGGGTCACGTGGGTTCTCGTGGGACCAACTCAGTCGTACAGTCGTGAATAAAACACAAACCGTAACGCAGTCCTCCGCACCCTTGCTGCAAGATTAATGCGGTCACGCAAGGTGATGCTTGCTTAAATTTTAGCGACGTCGCGTCTAGCATGCACCATGTACGTCCATGGGGTGCCTCAGGGGGCGGTGCTGAGGGTGGGCTGCTGTACGTGCCTATCTATTAAGCCTAGCGCGCTCCTGCCCTAGCCCATGAACGTCGGTCTCTGGAACACACGGCTACGGTATGACCAGTGCCATGACCGTTTCGGTTCTGTAGTATCTGCAAAGCACGTGTAACAATATGCATCCCATCCGTTGTGCGCTGAGCAAGCAGCAAGAGCTCGCTCGCCTGCTCCAACGCTAGTCGAGCCATTAACCGAGCGCAGTGTTTCAGTTCGTCCGCATGCAAGCACCCTGTGCCACTGACACGGCGACCATCCCTGCCCGGCAAGCATCCTCGACTCTACCGCACGGGCTTAACCCCGTCCTCGTTCCCCCCGCGAACAAACAGTTCCATCAGCCCTCCCCCACAGCGCAGTTACAGTCCTCCCCCGCATCCATTCACACACCACACGCACCCGCGCATGCCCCGCTCCTTTCTGCTACTCATGTCCCCGCCTCGTACAGCTCCCCGCGTATGTGGCTTAGCCTGCGTCGCAGCGAGGCGATTGTGTAGTTGTAGGCCAGGCCGCCCAGCTCGGGCTGCCACAGGAAGGCGCGGTACACGGCGTTGCTCTCCCGCATCAGCCGCGCCACGTCCTCGTCGGGGATGGCGCGCAGGAGGGGCACCAGCCGGTGGAGCTCGCGCTTGCCCACGCGGATGGAGAAGTCGGGGTAGTGCAGCAGGTCCTCCCAGGGCTGGGGAAGGGACACGACAGAGGTAACAGGGGCGCACACGCCTATATAACACAACACGCTAACCAGTAACGCAGCAAGGGACCGGTACATACCAACAACGACACGGCTTTCGTTTAGATTGGCCAGTATGCCAACAGTCGTACTCCACAGCCCAAACCCGCTGCTGCACGCACACGGAACCACCCTCAGTGCACCAGTCCGTCGCACATCCCGAATCCCCTTGCCACCAGCCCTGCCGCTCACCTGCCGCACCCTGTCCTGCAGCACGACGGGCACGCAGCCGTGCATGAGCGCGTGCGACAGCCGCATGCCCCAGCCGTGGCCGTAGGGCGCCAGGCAGAAGCGGCTGCGGCCCAGCAGCGACTCGTACTCCGCGGCGTCCACGCGCTTGCCGCCGCTGAAGAACACCACGTCGGGCTCCGTGACGCCCTCCAGCACACGGCTCAGCTCCTGACGCACACCCCCGCTGTAATCGGGCTCGTGCTGTCTGGGGGTCGTGTGGGAGTCGCATGGAAGAGGGGGAAATCGCACGTCCGGCGAGAGAGGTTTGTGCGAGGTGTTGGGTGCAAGGGTAAGGTGCTGTAGCACGTTAGGCGAGGGGCTGTTGTGAGGTGTTGGAGAGGCGCATGGCAAGGCTGGGTAGGTGCGATGCGGCATGTGTGTGATGGACTGCGCTATGAGGGTGATATCTGTATGTTTTGAGGGCACGGGCCGGAAAGCGAATGTTACCGAGCGGCAAGGTTGCAACGGCTTCGGGGGGTGGCTGTGGCGGAGGCCAGCGGACGCACCTTATGTCGCCGGCAAAGAAGAAGAGGACCTGCGGGGGCAGGACACAGGAGGGTGGCAGGCGAGTGCGTGAAGCTAAGACCACGTTTCCAAGAACAGGGGCAAGGTTGTTGCAGCAATAGAGGCTAAGCACCAACACGGCAGCAAACAGGCGCAAATACCGGTATACTGAACATAAGCCATTTTCAGTAGCCTCTTATTGGTGGTTTCCGTTGCACAGGTGGCCCCCATGTGCGCTGTGTCCGTCAGCCCCTCCCCATTCTCACGTTCTTGCTTTGCAGCAGCCTCTCCGCTCCGCCCTGCACCGCCAGCCGGCCATGCACGTCCTCCACCATGGACGCCCGCGGGTGGAAGTACGGCGCCAGCAGTACGTCCCGCCCGTTCTTGAAGCAGCCGTACTCAGCGTTAGTCACCAGCGGGCTTAACATGTTCGTAAGGTTGGGCTGCTCCAGCCCGAAGTGAACCATCTGCGTATACACAAGCAGCATACGTAGCCTAAGCATTGCGCGCATGTCCCTCCACATAAGGACATGGTATATGTCCGTTCAGAATACCAAAGCCCATGGCGCTGTGCGCATGCATCCTGCATCCAAGGTTGCTGCATGGAACATGTTCACCCGGCATGCGGCACCCACCCGTATGAGGTTGGCTGTCTGCGGCAGCGTCTGAAGGTAGCATGCCCCTCGGTCGGCGGGCAGGATGATAAAGTGGTCGCGCCCCCTGCTGCGGTTGAAGAAGGGGAAGGCGGCGCTGACCCAGTCGACGGCGCGCACCACCGTGGCGGTGGGGTCGCCCAAGGCGCCTGTGGGGGTGAGGTGTGGGCCGGAAGAACGTCAGGGACGGGAGACCCGGGTGGCTTATGGGGGCGTGGACTTGTGGCACCAGGCACTGCTTGTGAGGGCTAAGGATGCCAGCGGCATCCAGGAGGCAAAATGCAGCATTTTCGCCACCTCGCGGGCTTGCCGGCGAGTGGCCCCTGGGCGAGTCCTGTTATGGGAGATGGCAGTTTCACGCCGCACCCACCCGCTTCAACGCAAGAACGACGGAAACGTGAGCGCCCCAACACTGCCAGCCTGCTCGGCCGCACGCCAAAAGCCCAGCGCTGCCCGGCCCTCGCCCCACGCCCGCCTACTTGTGGCGTAGAATGCAAATGTGGGCACGAAGAACATGTTGGCCTCCCAGGGGTTCTCCGTGCGCACGCCGGACGTGTCCGCCAGGAACAGCTCCGTGAAGCGCTGGAAGGACTGGTACATGGGGGGCACGGCGTCCCTGGGAGGAGGGGGAAGGTGGTCCCAAGCGCGCAACACCAACGGAGCGGGTCAGGCAGCGCCGGAGGCGGACGGGGTCACGTGCAGCAGGGCCCCAATACATCGCCCTCCGGATGAGCACCACGGTAGGCACCCGCTCTGCGCCTGCTACCGGCCCAGTGTTAACGTGCACATGGACATATTAGCCCTACTGCTGTGCGCGCACCGGACTCACAGTCCGTCGTCCAGTGGCTGCAGCCCCAGCACGTCCATCGGCACGTCGTACATGTACACCTTGAGCGAAGGGTAGTACGGGTGGTGCACGCTACCTGCAGTGGGTCAGGCGCAGCATGTGCAGTGGCCTCACAAGCCGCGCCATTGTGCACCGTACCCCACAGCAGCCCATGAGGCCCCTGCTCGCTGCCCCCGAGGGGAACCCCAGCGGCCTTTGACCCTCCTGTGCGCCGCCGTCAGTGGCCCCCTCACGAGTCCCCTTCCAGCCAAACCGCATCACGCAAAGTCGTTGCCCCGCTTCCCGCCTCGCTGATGCCTCACGTCCCCGCCTCCACCCACCCAAGGCAACAACCCTCAACCCCTATGCTCCCACACCCACCTGGCGTGGGCTCGTACGCGCGGCTCCTCGCGCACCCTATGCCCCAGTGCCCCGCCTCGCAGACGCAGTAGCCCGCCATGCAGCGGCCCCTGCCGCCGCAGCGGTTGGCGCACATGGGGCTGTGCGCCGAACCGCCGCAGTCCTCCCCGCCGAACCCCGGATGGCAGCGGCACACGGGCCGGCCGCCGTCCAGCTTGCACAGACCCTGGTCGTGGCACCTGCAGAGGGCATAACCGACCAGGACCTGGCGTAGTGTGGGCCTAGGTAGCGCACGTCTTGCAGGTGGTGCCCTGCCGCCGTGCTGGTAGTGCTGCCCTGTACGGTGATGAAGAGCAGGAGCGGTTGGCTCCCCGGCGTTGACTGGCCCGCGATCCACATGGCAGATGAAAGCACCTTCAAAGCTCAAACGCCTGTAACCTGGGTCCTTTCGCGTGGCTCCAGGCGGCCAGCTCCCAGGATTCACCAGCTTCCAACGACGCAGCGGCACAGTGTGCGTTTGCACTGGCCCGCCCATGCCGCGCCCTGCCGTTCGTCCCTGATAGACCCGATACGCCAGTCCCGGCGATTCCCACACGCCACATGCCACACGAGCCACGCCCATGCCCCTGGCCCCTGCATCCCCACCTGTTAGGGCACCTGGCCAGGGGCAGGTACTCGTGCTTGGGCGCCTCGGGGAGCGGCCGCAGCTCCCGAGTGTACGGCGTGGCGGTCGCGTTGGAGGACTCCCCTGACACCGGCACCCCCTGGCTGCTGATGACGCCGTGCATCCAGCGCACCCCGCCCTTGTCCGCCGAGCCCTCCGGCAGGTCTGACAGCTGCTGCTCGTCCGGCACACCCACGTACTCGAAGCACTTAATGGTGTCCCACAGGACCACCGTGCGACTGGCGCAGCGGTCAACGCTCTGAGGCCCGGTCAAACATGTTTTGTTGAGCAGCTGCCGGTAGCAGTGGCAGTTGCGCGGGGCTGCGCGGCCGATGACGATCGGCACGCCTGTACGGCTGGCCGTCGTACGGCAGGCCGGCAGCGTAGGCTGCTCGCATGCAGGGCCGGTCCAGCCGACGGGGCATTCGCACACGCCTAGCTCGGGGTTGCACTGTTTGCAGGTGCTGCGGGGATGGAGGAGACAGCAGGGGGAGGGCGTGGCGTGCACGGGGAAGGGCAGGGACGTGCTGTGACTAGTAGGATGGTAGCGGTACGCTCTTGGGTGGCGGTGGGGGTGCATGCTAGGGCCCTGTGATGAATGAAGTAGTGCAAGAAGCTGGGCGCCGGTATGCGCCGCTGGGTTGGAAGCGGCATGGCTGGCCCCAGCCCCAGCTGCTCTTGCCCACAAGTGTGCCGAGTTCTCCGCTACACCGGGATTGTGTGCCGGCTAATACGCCTCGAACGGATGCAAGAGTGGTGTAGTCATGTCCAGGGCTGCGTTGGCCACCACAGTGCACTAGACTGAGGGGGTTGGGGTGGGGGGTTGGGGTGGGGTTGGGGTGGGGGGCCACTGAGGCCTGCCTTGCTGTCTACGAGGAGTAGCTGACGCAATGCATGTTGCGGTTCCGCTGGTAAGGTACCGCTCTGCGCCTGTGAGGCCGGTTGCACACCCGCGCGCAAAACGACGGTTTGGACAAACCTGGAGCACTCCTTCTTCAGCTCCTGGAACTGATTGAAGGGTTTACGCTCCAAGGCAGTCAGGATTACATCTTTCTCGGTCGCTGCTTCAGATACGCTCAGGAGGCTGATAAAAAGCAATGTCAAGACCGAAAAACGGCAGCCCATGGGTGGCTGCAAACACATGTATTGACATAAAGTCAGGCCGTCTTATGTCATTTTGTCGCGAATTGACAAAACAGCAGCAGCGCCCAGGTCTCGGGGGCTCCCTTGGCTCCACTCTGCTCGGCCAACCAGGACATGTGTCATGATGTCGCCCCAACCCCAGCCCAACTGGGCATAAGCTATAGCGCTCTAGAAACAACACCATTTTCCCTCTGTGTTAAAGGCATGCGTGTGTCATTGGTTCAAAGGAGAGCAAAGTTAGTGTAGCTCGCTTGTGTAGTGTATCCACTGGGACACAGATACTGCTAGTCGGCATTTTCCTTAAACTTCATTCCTCAGTATGCACAATGTGTGGTGATAGCTCAGCTGGGTTTGCCAGAAGCAGCGGAGCGTGGTCAGGGAGAAGCACCTGGTTGACTTGTATCGACATGTACAAATGACAACTTCAGACGTGAGCTTGCACCATATGGGCATATCGTCAGGAACACTGCCCACCAAGACATGGACGACCCAACCCACTTGGCCGCGGCCGTGAATACTTGCAGGCGGGATTAGCGTTTGGCTTTGTGCAGCGTGGAGTGGTTGCCGATCTTCAGGACGTTGGCAACTGGAAGGTGAGACCCACTACCCTTCTGCAGTGCCATCGACACCCGACCCGACCGGACCTTGCGCCAAGGCGTATACGTGTTGACCGACTTTTAACCTCGTCCATACACACCTGCAGTCTCGCGCGACTGCTATCGATGCGCTGCACAAGCAGCTGCGCGATGTGCACAGCCCCTCGGTCCTGCTCCATGGCCTGGGCGACTTTGTTAAGTTCCTGGTCGGCCTCATCGCCGACCCCAACTTCAAAATCGCAATCTCGTCAATGTCCATCTTGGGGGACCTCGCGGGGAAGGTTGGCAATGAGCTGGAGGCACACCTCAGGTGCGCAGGTGTGGGGGAGGTTGCGGGCCGCCAGCGACAGTCAGTTTGTGATGCAGTAGCAGCATGGGCCATGGGGATGGCACCAAAGCACCTCCGATCAAAGAAAGTGAAGCAACTCATATGACGCACGGGCAGCTGTTAGCCTGCACGCCTGCTCCTGCCCACGCTCGACGCCACCAACCGTCACTTGTCGCCGACAGCCCCATTATCTCACTGTGCACATCTGCATAGCCCCTACCCTGCACGGCCCTCGGTTCCTTCCATCGCCCACTTGCCGACCACTGCATGCACCCAGCCCACATGTGCCTCTTTTCCTGTTGCCTTTTCTGTGCGCTATCCGCGCGCTTGGTTTGACACTGCGATTTGCATTTCCGCAGGACCATCATGCCGCCACTGCTGGAGAAGTTCAGCGACAGCAAGATCCTTGTGCGGGCTGCCAACATGAAGGTCCTGCGGCGGCTGATGGGCGCCGTGTCCCCCGCCGCGGTGCTGGGGCTGCTGGGCGCGGGCGCGGCGCACAGCAGCTGGCGGGTGCGGGAGGAGGTGCTCAACGCACACATCATGGTGCGTGGCTTGTCGGGCCTAGAACCAGCTGGCACACAGACCCTGACACAGCCTCACAATAGCTGGCAATGCCTTGAAAGGTGCCGTGCCTCTGACAACCTGACGAGCCCTGCAAACCCCACACCCATTGCTGCTGTCTCGCCCTTCCTCTCCCGCTTGCTCTCCAGGCCGTCCTGAGCTTCAGCCGGCCCTCCTACGACGCCCTGGCGGTCTACCGCCTGCTGTCCTCCTGCCTGGGGGACACCAGCCCCCGCGTGCGGGTGGTGGCGCAGGAGGCCCTAGCCGCCCTGCACAGCCGCCTGGCGCCGGGGGAGCTGGCGGCATGGGCAGCGGGCCAGCGGGGCGCGGGGCATGCCCTGCCGGAGCAGCAGCGGCAGCAGGTGCTCGCGCGACTGGGGGACAAGTCCCTGCCGTGCATCAACGGCGAAGGCATGGTGGACCACGTGGTAGAGCTGCCGCAGGGGGCCGCGGGGGCGGGGTCCATGGGAGGGGCAGCCGTGGGGGAGGCGGGCGACCTGAGGCTGGTAGATGCAGCGGCGCTGGGGGGAGGCGGCGGGGGAGGAGGAGGGGCAGGGAGGCACCCATGGGATGCGGGGGCCGCGGCGGGGCCGATTGCGACTGCGAACACGCCTGCGCGGCCACGGGCAAGGCCTGCAGGCCCGTTGGACATGGCAAGCGGTCACTCGTTCGTGGGTGCGCGGCCGCTGCTGGGGCTGGGGCCGCTAAATGTGGATGGCCCGGCGGGCGGGGGTGGAGGAGGCTGGGGAGGGCCGTTGACGCCTGGTGGTGGGACAGGGGTGGGGCCGGCGGCGGCGGGGCGGGTGGCGGGCGCGCCGCTGAACGAGGTGGTCGGCGGGAGACACGGGCATGGGTTGGGCCCCGGGCACGGGGAGGAGGGCGGCCTGTGGAGCCCTGCGCACCGGCCCGTGGCGCTGCTGGGGGCCTACGCGCACCCGCCCAGCAGGTGTGGCTCGGTGGGCGGGAGTGTCCTACTTGATCATGGCATGCTGGCACGCTCTGCGTTGCTCTGCTGCTACAAAAGTGGTTTGCCTGCTGGCTGTATGTGTGACCACTTGTGCCTACCCATTCTGCCAACTTGGCTACGGGCGTCCGCGCTGCTGCAGGTTGGGGTCCCATGACTCGGGTGGAGGTGGGGGTTCCGGTGGCGGTGCGCCGGCATCAGCAGGCTGGGGCGGCGGTGGCGTGGTGCACGCCCGCTCAGGCTCTCCCACGGGCGCCCCTGGGGCAGGGCACCACGGCCACGGGTACGGGTACGGGTACGGGCACCCTGACAGCGCCCTGCCGCCGGAGCGCCACAGCACTGGGGGAACGGCGGCGGAGCGCCACAGCGGCGGGGGCCTGCTGCAGCCGCTGAAGCACCTGTGGGGCGGTGAGTGGGCCTGCGTGGGACCGTCTCTTGCACCTGCAGTCTTAGGGCGGGGTGCTTGAGTGCGTTGTGGCATGCTCTCCAATGCTGTTCAGACGGCTCCTGCCTTGCCGTGAACGGCGTGTTGCTCAGATTATTTTTGCGCATGAAAGGCATTCTCAGCATTTACGCTGGAACTGCCAACTTTCTCTCCGAATCACACGGTTCCGAACGCAGGGCTACGGGGACTGGACAGCTCGGACGATAGCCCGCTGTCGCCCACCCGGGGGTACCAGTCTGTCATCGGGAGCAGCAGGAACAGCTTTAGCACGCAAGCGCCAGGTGAGGAGGCTGGGCACGCGGGGCAGGCTTTTTTGCTATACTTTAAGAGGGTCATGCACATGTACCAAATGTCCCTGCCTTCCATCCTTTCCCATGCCCACCACCACCACCACCACCACCACCACCACCACCACCTCACCCGGCTCAGCCGTCCAGCCACCCGCAGCACCCACCAGCCTCAGCATGCAGCCTCAGCACGGGCCGCACCTCCCCCACCCTGCGCCTGCTCACCGCCCGGAGCCCTGCCATCCCGGCAACAAAACTTGTCAACACACAGGCCGCATCTCTGATTCCGCTGCCGCGGCGGGCGTTGCCGCCCACGGCCCTGGCCGTGAAGGCACCGCGCGGGATGCGCTGCTAGAGGCCCTGGCGCCCCTATCGCCCCGCTCCCCACGGCCCACCGTGCCGCCTATGGCCGCTGGCCGCACCAGCAGCCGCCTCAGCCAGCAGTTGCCCTTCAACCCCGTGCCCCACGCAACCCACGACACACAAGGGCAGGGCCAGCGGGACCAGCGGGACGGGGATGGAACAGCCCTCCTAAAGGAGGCGCCCTCCGGTGGCGCAACGGACAGCGTGCCGGGCGCTGCAGGCCCCCGGGCCTCCTCCCGAACGCAGGCCGTGCGCAGCAACAGCCGCCTGAGCCAGCGGCAGCTGCCTGACCCAACCCCATTCCACCAGCAGCAACAACAACACCTATCTGACACGGAGGCGGATGGGGAGGGAGAGGACAGCGGGAGCGAAGGCAACGACCTGAGGGATGCGTGCGCCCCGCCGCACCACTCCTTCTCGCACCCTCCGGTCCAGCGCCCTCGGCTGCAGCTGCAGTTGCAGCCCTCTGCAGGCCTGGCGCTGCCACTCCTGCCCGCCAGCCCACGGCCGCCCCTTGGGCCCCCGGGGCACCTGCAGCACGCGGGCAGCGGGGCGGTGCCGGACAGGGTGGCGGAGCTCGCCTGCGCCGGCAGCCGCAGCCTCAACAGCCCGCCAGTTTGTGAGTGGCATGGGCAGCTGCTCGGTAGTTGCCTCGTGCGGGGGCCAGCGTCGCGTGCAGCGTGCAGCATGATGACGGTGTGCAGCGTTCGGTTCCGGTGCAAGCATTGGCAGCACGTGTATGGTAGCGGGTAGCGCACCGCGCAGTGCAGCACGGCAGTGCTTTTCAGCGCTCCAGTGCAGCACAGCAGCAGTCGCTGCAGCGCAGCGTTCCTCGGCATGGCAGTGCTGCACCCGCCCCAGCTAATTCCCAAGCCTCACCTCCTCTTTCCCTTCCGTCCCATCCTTTCACGCACCATCCCCTCTCCCTGGTGTTGCGGTGCATCACGCTTGTGCTACTGTATGTCATGTTACCGATACGCCTCCAACAACCAACGGTCATCTGCCCATCCTCACATGTCCCTCGCCTGTCGCTCTGCCTCCGTCTGTCCACCCGGCCCCGGGTCCCTTCCCTTCCGTTCCCGCAGCCGCGCGGCAGGAGACCTTCAGCCCCAGCAAGGCAGAGATGCTGGCCCGGCTGAAGCACCGACAGATAGAGAAGCGTGTGGCAACCGCACAGATGGTAGGCCATGGGCTTAGGGCGAAGGGCTCCACCAATGTCAGCCAGCTTGTTGCTCACTCATTCCGTCTTTCTACTTGCCTTTGGCCAACCTCCATCGCACCCATGCACCACCGCGTCCTCCCCCTCCCACCCGCTTCCCACACCCTCAACCCTCGTTCCCCCTTTGCACCCCACAGGAGTCCTCCACCGCCTCCGCCGGCGAGCTCATCCTCTCCCACAGCGACATCACCGGTGCCTCCTCCTCCTTCCCCGCGCCCTCCCAGCACGCCCGCCGCGGCCTGTTCTCGCAGCTCTCCGACAACGCCCGCGGCGAGCGCCAGCACAGTGGCGACTTCTCCGGCGGCCCACCCGCCGCCCGCGGCTTCCACTCCGTCATCAGCACCCCCACGCGGCCCAGCGGCCTGGGCTCATGCGACGACACGCCAGTGGGCACACCGGGCTCTGCGCGGCCGCCGCGGGCAGGGCTGGGCAGTCGGAGGGCTCCCCTGGCGGTGGACACGGGGGCGGCGGGGGCCATGAGCCGACCGTCGTACACTAGTTCGCCAGGTGCGCGGTGCACGGGGCTTGAGACGCAAACGAGCAATAGGTGTCGGGGAGGGGCAGGCAGGTGCTAGGCTTCCCGGTCTGCATGCAGCTGCCTTGCCTGTGCACAGCCAACCCCAGTGCAGTTACCCCAACGCGGCCAGGCGCATGCACCGCGATGTTGCTCCTCTCAATAACTGTTTCCTGTCTTGATATGCTCCGATCCTTCGCTTACTCCAGCGCTCCCTGCCCTGCCCACGCAGCGTCCCACGGCGCCCACGGCAGTCCCGCAGCCAGCGAGGAGTCCCCCGCGCGCAACGCCTCGCCCGCCCTGGGCCGGTACCGCGCCCGCTCCGCCGACCCCCAGGCCGCGGGCCTGCTGGGTTCCGGGGGGCCTGGCGCGGGTCCGGGGTCGGGTGGCGGCACGGTGCCCCCCACGCCCAGCCAGGCGGCGGCAATGGGCGGGTCGTTGTGGGACAAAGGCGGGGCCATGGACGACCTGGGGCCACTGCCTGACCCGGAGCGAAGCATCAAGTGAGCCGGTGTCCTGGGAGGGGGGGGCGCGCTGGATGTGTGTGCAGGAAGCTCGGACGGTCGAGGGTGCTGGGGCCACATCGCACGAATGGCTTGCTATCGTTTCTGACATTGTATCATGGATGCGTGCGTGTCTTCACCACCCACGGCCGGTACCTGCGCTCGCAGGACCGTCATTGCCAAGCTGGTGGAGGCCAACCACGCCGACCGCAAGGAGCTGGACTGGCAGGGCCAGTTCGACGCGCTGGTGGACGGCCGCCGCCTGGCGCGCAACCACGGGGACGTGCTGCGGGCGGGCGCCGGGGCGGGCGCCTCGCTGCACGACTTCGTGCGCGCCGCCACGCCCGCCATCGACGCGCTACGCAGCACCACCGCCAAGGGCGCGCTGGGGCTGTTCCAGGTGGGCAAGGGGGCGCACGGGGCGGGGTACAACAGGGGCAGGGGCGGGGCAGGACCTCACTGCTGGGCCAAGGTACGTGCTGGCCTTGGGCTCCTGAGCCCCAGTGCACTCATGTGCGAGACGGCATGTGCCCATACCTACCGGGGCATGCATGTGTCAACAGCCGCTCCAAGGTTCTTTGCCAGCAGCTCTGTTGCTCACCCAAAAAGAACGCTTCCTCTTTCCTCCCCTTCCGCCAGGACCTGTTCTGCTACCTAGGCCGCGTCATGGACCGTGAGCTGGACGAAGTGGTCCCGGTGCTGCTGAAGAAGGCGGGGGAGGTCTCGAACGCCGGCCGCGACAACTTCCTGGCGGCCGAGGCCGACCGCGTGCTGGCAGACATGTGCCGCGTGTGCGGCGAGGCGCGCGTGCTGGCCGCGCTGCTGGGCTGCGCGGGCCACAAGAACCCCTACGTGCGCGGCAAGGTGGCTTTCCACGTGGACAACCACCTGGAGGCGCTGGCGGGGGGCGGCGCGGGGAGGCAGGTGGGAGCTGGGGGAAGTGGGCAAGGGGGGCACGTGGAACTGGGCTGGCCTGGCTACCGGTGTCGTTGGTGAAGCTACTCCCTTCTCTAATAAGGCGGCGTACATCCGCACTCGTTCTTGCACCTGGGCGAGCCAATCTACGCTATGTGTCATGTAAGAGCGCCAAACTCGAGCCCAACACGTCCTGCACAGTGGAGTCCTCGTGACACCAGCCCCCAGCCTCTCGCACTGCAATCCATACGCGTTTCCCTCGAACCCCTGTGTGCACAGGCCCTGCTCAATAACTGGACGTGCCTGGAGCGGGCCTTCAAGGCGGCCGCCGCCTTCCTGGACGAGGGCTCCCTGGAGACGCGCACCTACGGCAAGCGGGTCATCTGGCACCTCAAGGTCATGGTGGCCTCGCCCTCGGACTTCCAGCGCCTCATGGCCAGCGTGGCCCCCGCCGCCCTGCAGCGCAAGGTCACGGACGTCATAGAGGGCACAAACGGCCCGCCGCCGCCGCCGTCGCGCGCCGCCGCCGGCAGCGTTGGCCGTGGCGGCGCGTCGCGGATGGGCGCGCCGCCGAGCCCGGCTAGGATGCGGATGGACCAGGGGCCGGGAAGCCTGACGGCGCCGCCGCCGCCGGTACGCGCGGGGAGCTTCTCTGCGCCGGCGCCGCTGCATGGCGCACCGACGCCGGAGCGGCGGCGGGCGGGAGGGCGGCAGCAGAGCGGCGGTCCGGACCTGGACGGGATACCGGAGAGTGTGGGCAGCTCGCGCGGCAACAGCTCCGCGGGAGGGTACGCGAATGGAAATGGAGCGAGCGCCGGTGGCGGTCGCGGGCTGACGCGGCGGAACTCGGGGTTGCTTGGGAGGGCGGGGAGCGGAGGTTTGGGCAGCGGCGGCGGGCACGCCAACGGAGGAGGGTCGGGGGGAGGAGGCGGGGGGTACGCTGCGGCGTTCAGCCCAGCGACGCAGGAGGTTGTGGTGAAGGCGCTGCAGCTGCTGGGGGCCAAGGACTTCAGGGAGCGGGTGGAGGCGCTGAGGAGCGTGGAGGGGGTGGCGGGGGCGCTGGCGGGCGCGCCAGACAGCCTGGTGATCCAGCTGCTGGATGCGGTGGTTGAGCGGTTGGGGGACGCCAACGTCAAGGTCAGCATGCAGGCGCTGGACCTGGTGTCCACTCTGGCGGGCAGCCTCCGCGGGCGGCTGTCGCTGGGGCTCAACACCATGGTCCCAGCGCTGGCGGCTGCGCTGGGGTCCACCAGCGACAAGGTGCGGTCCGTGGCCATCGCCGCCACCGACGCCCTGATCAACACCTTGGAGCCCGCCATGCTGATCCAGCACTTTAGTCACTGTGTCAGCAACGGCAACATCCAGCGTGGCAAGCCGCTTCTGGTGGAGAAGCTCGTCGCCATCGTGCACTCGCTGTACGGCAGCAAGCCGCAGCTGGTCGTACGGTATGCCGTACCGGCCGCGTTTGCGCTGCTAAACGACGGGCGCGGGGAGGGCAAAGCGGCTGCCAACGCGCTGCTGACGGCCTTGGCCCGCTGCATGGGCACGGCCCTCATCGACCAGGCAGCAACGCTCAACACGGTGGCGCAGCAGAGGGTGGCGGACGCCGTGTCTGCGGCCATGGGGCACAGGTGATGCGTACCGTCATACACCACGGACTGGAGCGTCTGGATCGTGTGGTGGTGCAGCACGTGGGGCCGGCGGCGTGGCATGGATTGGGTTGCACCGCGCTGGCTCGAGCGAGGCGTGGGCACGTCAACTGTGGGCAACGCATGCGGTGTGGCATTGACTGACACGCGGCCGTGTTTGCACAGGGCGGTGGCAAGGGGTGGTGCTTGTAGCATGTGCGCTCTGCATGTGTGTGTACTAAGACACAGGTAGGCCTCGCACGTGCTTGAGGGGCTTCGCCAGAGCATCTAGGAAACGCACTGTGAAAATGACAAGCTGACTACTGACCCTGACATACGCTGCAGATGGAACGCAGTACCGGGACGCTAGCTGAGTGTTAGTAGTGTGGACCTTGCCGACGAGGCAACAAAAAATTTACAGAGCTGCTGTAGTGTTGTAGAGAACTATGGCACAGAGAACTGTAGCGCCTGGTTACGGCTGTACTGGGTCGGTTTCGTGAAGCCATGTGGTGGTGTGGTGTGTGGGGAAAGGGAACGACTTGCCAACTATCGTGTTCGGAATCTGTCGCCTAGGACGCGGCTTGGGGGTCAGGGGGCGGCTGGCGAGCACTCTACTGAATTGAGCGCAAATGGCTTGGAGCACGGTCTATCTGCGTAAGCCAAGGTTCAGCTTGCGTACGACAGCGTAATGCAGGTGCACGTATGTAAGGTGGCTAAGCGCTCCAGCTTTGCAGTGGCGTGCAGGCCAGTGTCCGCCGCTCCGCTGCACAGTCCTAATGCCGAAGTCCGAGGGAGATGCTGACATACACTTCTTGGAGGGAGTAGCACGGCAGGACCCCACTTAAGTCGCAGACGGCGGGGTTCGTGTATTGTGCCGCATGCTTGACGCCTTGACCATGGGACGGGAGAAGTAGGGCGGATCTCCCCGATCACCAGTTGTTTCACGGACTGGGCTTACGGGTTGGGCTTGCCCACATGCCAGCTGATGTCAGCCTTCAGCCCCAGACCACCTCGCACCCGTCACCCAAACACTCACCAGCAGTGTCTCTATGTGCTCCACTCTGCTCTCCGAAACAACGACAATGGGGTGGCAGCTCACACGGGAAGGCTAGACCAGCTGCCACCATTGTGCATGCGTAACTGTTCGTACAATATCGTGCAGGATCCCGTCCTAGACGACATGAATGCCCGGTCATCCACGGTCACAATGAGTCCGACACCACTCCAGGAGCCCAAGCCCATCCAACATACGCTTGCATGCACCACTACCACACGGCCACATGACGTATCCAGAGGTCAAACCAGCAGACACCCATGCCACACCATACATCTCCACACCCTTAAACTGCACCGTAACCAGCCAAAGCGTGCTGCCCCGCTGCTGCTCCCGTGTATCCACCAGCTACCCGCTACCCCCACCCCCGCCTCCAAACCTCACCGCCACCACTCCCGTCACTACTACTCGTACTGACACCACCACTTGAACCGCCGGCGTAACCACACGCCAACCACGGCCCATCCTGTTACCGCCACCACCACTACCGGCAACTGTCTCAGACCGTAACGAACGCCACCACCATCCGTTTACCCGCCAGTACCGCACCTGCGCACAGAGCACGACCCCGTCTCCTCCTCCCACCAACACCACCACCAACACCACAAGCACTGCCACTGCCCACCGCCTCAGATGGGGTTGAGCGTGATGTTGACGACTGCAGTGTTCTGCGCCAGCAGCTTCTGCGCCTTGTCCACGTGGTTGGGCAGGTCCAGGTCGCGCTCGCCGATGCAGTGCTCCATGGAGGCCGCCAGCCGGCCGCGGAAGAACTCGCACAGCTGAGACAACGCCAGGTTGGCGTGCTGCCGCAGCCGCCATGCGCCCTTGTTGTCGTGGCCCTCCTGCAGGGGGACAGGCAGGCGCGCATGGGGGGAGATTGGTATAAAGGTATAAACAGGCTTGTCGGGAAAGGGGAGACAAAGAGCCAAAACAGCATCACCGGCTTGGGCTGCATAGCCGCACCGCATGTCGTGGCATGCTGTGCCTCGCAGGCTGCCGGCACGCAAAGCTTGTAGTACCTTGCCAGGAGCAGCGCAGGCGTGACTGCGTGCAGTTGGAGCATGCAAAGGGCAGCTACCCGTGTACGAACAGCCTCTGCACCCACCTGCAAGAAGTGCACGAACTCGAACAGGTCCTTGCCCATGCAGTCCCACAGCGCACGGCCCGTGGCCACGAACACGCGCGGGTCCAGAGCCGAGCGCAGGGCCTGGGGCGTGGATTTGGGTTGGACGGCGCGACAAACTTTGAAAAGGAACCTTGTGTGGCAGCTGAGGCAAACTACAGGGGGTAGCAAAGACGGCATACTGCGAGGCAGGAAGCATTGTGCACATACACATGCAAGCAGCAGCAAAAAGAATCCCGGGCACCACGAGTTGGCGCCAGTGTGCGCGCCTCCGGGCGGTTAGTGTCTTCCTGGCCCTGGCCCCCGCCCAGCACTAACCTGCAGTGCCTCCTCGCACGCCGCCAGCACGGGCCGCATGAAGGACTCCACGTACTCGCGCTGCTGCGTGAGGTTGCTGACCTGCCCGTGGAACGCTGGGTCCTGCTGCGGCCGCGGCTGCTGCAGCGCCGCCTTGATGTTGGTGGCGGGCGTGGCGCGGATGTGGTTGGCCATGCGGTTGGCGCACGCCGCCACGCCCTCCGCGTAGTCCGTGCGCAGCTCCTTGACCACCTGTGTGGGTGGGAGCGTGGGTTAGAAAGTAGGTTAGCACGTGGCTGGGGTACGGGGCCTGTGGCACGAGGGGCGAGCTGGCTCGCTCAGTGTATGCAGCTCGGGGCGAGAGGGCATGCCCCACGGCCTCCTAGTGCGCTGCCGTCACACTGCACTCAGCAAATGCCACACAGCAGGTGGGTAGGTACCTGCGCGAACTGCGCCCCGATGTGCGGCGCCAGGTCGTCGTCGTACTCTGGGTCCTGCTGGTGGGGGTGCGGGGGCCCGGGGGGCGCGATGGCGGAGCCGCCGCACCACTTGGACAGCACGTCCTCGATGGAGGGCACCATGACCATCAGCACCTGGGGAGGGATGGCAAAGTGGGAGAAAGTGGGTATGGTGAATTGGAAAGGAAAAAGTGCAGAGGGTGTCAGGGCTGCAGCACATCTTGGGCGGTCGAACTATGGGGTACGCATGGGGTGGGACAGTCAGAGGGCGCGGCACGGTACCCCAAATTTGCAATGCGTGCGTTGTCCGTTCAAGGCCGCTCGTAACAGTTGGCCGCTTCCTTCTTGGCCTGCTGTACTCTGCTGGCATTACGGGCAATGAGCTCCATCGCACCTTGAGCGAGTTGAGCAGCACGGCCTCCTTGAGCAGCACCGCGTTGCGCCCGCCCGGCACCCCGCCCGCCATGCCCCCTGCGCCGCCCATGGTGCTCTGCCCGTGGCCGTGCTGGCCCATGCCGTGCGCGCCGTAGGGTGAGGCGGCGCGGCCCTGCGCCATGGGGCCCGGCGAGCCACCCATGCCGGGGCCGGGGGCGTACTGGCCGGAGGGCCCGCGGCGGTGCATGGCGCCGGCACCCATGGCACCTGCATGTGAAGACGAGAATACAGCAGATGGTCAATCATCCTGTCGCACCCCTGGCTGCTGTACCAGATTGGCCGTAAAAGCTGCACCCTTCCCAGGGGAAGAACTGGTGCTTTGTGGTGGCGTGGGACTAGTGGTATCGCTTCGTGGCCTAAGCTGCCATGGTGCTGGATCAGCAGCGTCCCTGCGTGTGCTGGCAGCCCCCTCACCCGGAGGCCCCTGCTGCATGACGGTGTTGCCGTTGGCGCCCTGGCAGATGCGGTTCAATGAGCCCTGCACGGTGCGCAGCACGTCGCACAGCGCCGCCTCCAGGTGTGGCCCGAACATTGGCCAGTTCTTGACCACGCGCTCGTACAGCCGCAGCTCCGCCCACGTGCGGTCCAGCATGTCGTGCACCTGCCGGACGACGCGTGCGTCGAGATCACATCCCCGTCAGTCCGGGTGTAGGAAAGGATCACGTGCTCGTTGCTTGGAAGGACTCGGCTCCATACGGTGCCATTGCACAACGTCGTATGGCCGACCAGTATAGGCTCTTGCTACTACTAGCGATGAGTTGTGAACAGGCGTGGCAAAACACAGATGGTGTCTGTTGTTCGCCATGCTGTTATGCACGACGGCCTCCCTGCCGGCCGACCCACCAGCGGCGCCACTGCCCCCTCGATGCCCTCGATCATGCCGGGCATCTTGGCCACGTCCACGCGCGCCAGGTGCGCGGCGCTGAGCTTGGCGTCTGCCTCCAGCCGCGTGCAGTGCGCGCACAGGCCGCGGCGGCTGTTGTCGATCCACAGCAGCACGTGCGGCCGCCACAGCTCCATGGCGTCCAGGTGGCCGGGGTGCTGACGGGGCATGTACAGCTGGGTGTCCTGCGGGGGCAGCGAAAGGAGGGCGGAGGAAGGTGGTGGAGGAGAGCGCGAGAAAGAGCGCGGGGCGTGCCTGGTGTGAAGTGAAGGGCAGTAAAACAGCGCCGTTGCAATGGGTCGAGTGCAGCTACTGGAATGACTTGGGCACAAGTGCTTCGGGTGTGCTGGCCCCGCACAGGCACAGAATGCTGTGGAGGCGCCTGTGCGCGGGTCCCGTTCCCTAGTCCACCGGCGCCTGGAAACAGTGCCCGCACACGAGTGTCTACAGTGGAAAGCATTTGTAAGTGTTGGGAGGTGTGGGCACCCCGCACCTGCAGGTACCGCTGCAGCTGCGCTGTGGCGACCAGCAGGTCCACCGCCGCCTCGGAGGGCACCTGCGGCGGGCAGCGGCCGCCCAGCATGTTGCGCAGGATCTCCACCAGGTTGGCCATGTACTCCTCCGCCGTGATGCGGGGCAGGTTGAGCGAGCTGGGCAGCAGGTCGGGCTGCTTCTGTGGGCGGGAGGCAGCGGGGGCAAGAGACAAAGGGTAAGATGGGGCCGGTGGCTAAGAAGGATGAGCAGCAGGTGCTGTGGAGTGGACCGCTACTCGACATGCGCAATTACAGACAGTGCATTGGGCGAGAGCTGTGCGTTACGGAGGTGCGCACGCTATATGTTGTGCTCCTGGCGCTCGTGCCTGCAGGAAGATGTCGAACTCGAGGTCTCCCTTGATGGCCATGCCCATCTTCTCCGCCATCTTGTAGTACGGGTCGTGCGGCGTGGTGTTGACGCCCAGCTTGATGGGCGTGGCGGGGGCGCCACCGGGCCGCCTGCATGCGGGTGCAGCCAACAGAAGGTGGCCTTGCTGAGCAGGTGCTACAGCAGGTCCACTGCCACATCCAGCATATGCAGGCATACGCAGGTTTCATGGGCGAGTCCAGAGCACTAGCAAGGCAGCCGGGCGCCAGCGAGGTAGTGTCCCAAGGAGGCATCAGGTACCATCTGCACCATGGTCAAGGTCCGTGGCACTCACCCTGGCGCGCCGCGGGCCGGCCCCGGCCCCGGCGGGGGCGGTATGTTGAGGTCCCGCAGCTGGTCGAAGCCGCAGTTGCACTCCAGGAAGTGCCAGCGCTTCTTGGCCGCGATGCGGAACCGCGTGTTGAGCCAGTCCTGGTCCGAGGGCAGGAACACGTCCTTCATGGTGCGGAACAGCCGGAAGCACGCCTGCCGGGGGGAAAGGGGTAAGAGAAGCGATGACGGGGCAGCGGTGCGGTCAGGAAGGCAGGCCGGTATAGTCAGAGCTATGTATCCAAACCATGCAACAAGTACAGCGTCTGCCACGACATCAACGCCTCCATGCCTGACTATGGCCAGGAAGCAACGGTGCAACACCCAGCATTACACGCGCCTCGCACCATGAGCACAGTTGGCCGCCAGCCCAGGTCTGGCCCCTGCGCCCGCGGCGAGCCGCTGCCCCCGCCGGGCCCTCCCGGGCTGTTGGCCGCCCGCGGCTGGTCATCCGCCAGCGCGTAGTAGTTTTCGAACGCCACCTCCAGCAGCATCTCCACCGCCTTCTTGACGCCCTCCAGCAGCGTCGCCTCGTGCGTGGTCAGCCCGCGCGCCGCAGACTGGTCCAGCAGCGGCTTCACCTCCGAGCCGATCACGTCCAGGCACAGGGAGGACACCGTGGCCACGCCGGGCTTGAGCACCCATCTGCAAGCCACCGTTGCGGTACAACTCAGTAGACAACTAATCCCGAGAGTGAGCAGGAAGAAGTATCGCGGCACAATGGAGCCATGGCATGTGATACGGTACCGCAGGTGTGCCCGAAGGTGGCCAACGCACGCGGTGCGCCGGCACACCCACGGTGCGGTGCTTGGAAGCCCACCTGAGATGTGCCAGTAGGCAGTAGAAGTGCCGCACGCCGAAGGTGGCAGCGAACTGCGCCAGCAGCCACTCCCACGGCCCTGTGACCAGCAGCTTGGTACGGCAGCAGCCGCTCGCCGCCAGCGCCGCGCCCAGCGCCGTGTCGTACGCCAAGCACGCATTGGTGCGCAGCGTGTTCTTGTTGACCGTCTCCACGCCGCCCGCGCCCCCCATGCCGCCGCCCTCGGGCGCCACGTGCGCCAGCTCGTAGCCCTGCGCCTCGGCGCGCACGCGCGTGACCAGCAGCACCACAGTGGCCTGCTTGCCCGCGTGCGCGTCCTGCCCGTGCACCTGGGGTGGTCATTGGGGACGTGGGTTGCGGGTGAAAACCAGGAATTAAAATTTGGCTGAGGGTGGAATGTGTCTCCAGCCCGTGCACCTGGGGCGGCGCGTGTGTGGGATGAGAGGCAAGTCAGGAGCGAAATAGTGTTCGGAGGGTATGCGTAGTGGTAAGGGGGCATTCAGCGGTTGAGACAAGGCCTTGGGAGCTGAGGCATTCACCGGGCTCCAGCCCAATTGCGCCAGAGCACTGGCCAGCTCCTTTTGGCACCGAATGCCAAATGCTGGTAGCATCCGCGTGGCCTCACCTGCACCTCAATGCTTGTCCCCAGCCCCCGCTCTGCGTCCGCTTCGTCCAGCGGCTCCCGCTGCATCATGGCTCGCCGCCACAGCTCCCTGTACGGCACCACGCCCACAGCCACCTTGCCGTCCGAGTTGTGCACCAGGATGTGCAGCTGCTGCGGGGCGGGCATGGCGTCTTGCCGCTGCGGGCCATTGTTGTCCAGCGGGAACACCACCGCCTGCACGCCGCAACCACGAATGAAAAGTGATGTCAAGGCAATGACCAAGGCTCCGGGTGAGCTGGGGTGCCCAGCTGACGTGGAACACACCCCTGCCGTGCACCCGTCAGCTGCGACACACACATGGGCGTTCACGGCTGGTTGGCCCCGTACCAGTGCCCCTCACGCCCTGCAGCTCGTACCTGGCCGTGGTGCACCGCCATGCCCTGCGCGTCCAGGCCGAACTCTGCCGGCGCACAGGGGTCGCCCTCGCTGCCCAGCTGCACCTTGACGCCCGAGAACGTGGGCAGGCAGATGTGGGTTCGCCGGCGGCAGCACAACTTCTGCAGCACGCTGGTGGTCGGCAGGTTGAGCTGCTGGCACCTGCGGCGAAGTCAGAGGGGAGGGTTGAGGCAGCTGAGTAAAGGGCGAAGGGTGGCGCATGCCCACGACTAAGCACTCCTATGCGAGATGGAAGGTCCTCACGCCCCGGCCCTCGCTGTGCGCCAGCAACTACGCTGCCTGTTCGTAGGAGGGCGGCGCGCCGGCTGCCCATGCGCACGTGCCTGATGCGCATGTAGGAAGCGACGGTGGTGTGGGCGAAGGCGACCGTGTTTAGCCGCTTCTCCGGCGGTTCCAGGTCGTCCCAGCAGATGTCGTTGATGCCCCCGTCCGTGCCCAGCGCTGTGCTTGGCATGCCCGTCACCTGCACGGGCATGGCAAATGTGGTTTAATGAACAAGAGGAGTATCTGCCACTGCTCCAAGGGGCTGTGCATGGTGATGCCCCGAGGGAGCTGCCCAGACGCCGTTGGCACAAGTACCCTACGTGGGATTGTGAGCCTTACCATTCATGCTCATCAGTCGCATTAGTACCTGAAATGCTGGCTTGCCAAGATGTTTTTGCCGTGGCCTGGCCACGTGCATTGCCGCACCTGTGTGAGCAGGAGCCCGTCGATGCCCAGGTCCTGCCGCAGCACCGCAAAGGTCCCGGACAGGAAGTACCGCGCGTTGTCGTCGTTGCCGCGCTCCAGCTCGTTCATGCACACCTGCAGCACAGATCGGCCAGCGACCGGATGCTGAGTTGCCAACACTGCAAGGCTGCTTCCACGGCACCAAGGGGTACGGCTGGCTTTATCATTCCTGCAAGCTTGTGGACCAGCGCGGCTATGCCATGTTGATGGTGTGCGTACGGTTGCAGTTGTGTGATGACGTACCTGTAGGCACCCCTCGTAAGCAATGTACTTTGTCCACGCCTCCGTCCTCCGCATGTGCACCACCTTGCCCAGGTTGGGCTGCGCCAGCCCGCTGGGCGCGTACCCGGATGGGTTGGGCTGCGGCTGGTAGGGCTGCTGGAAGTGGGGAGGGGGCACGGGCGGGTGGAGCACGCTGTGGCAGGGCTGTGTGGGCTGCTGCTGCGGCTGTTGCTGGTACTGCTGGGGTTGCTGCTGGTATTGCTGGGGCTGCTGCTGCGGCTGCTGCTGGAGTTGCGACTGCTGCTGATAGTGGTGGTAAGTGACGGTCTCCTTGAAGCGCACTGTCGTCTCAACCGCGGATGTGCCGGTGTTGGCCTGTGGCTGGTTGCCATAACCGCTCTGCAGTCCGGGCGCGTACTGGTCAATGCCCCGATACCCGTTGCCGCTGTTGCCCGGGTCCACGTTTGGAGCCGTGTCGGAGCCTTGCCCACCAGGCAGGCTTGGGTAGTAGCGTGAGTTGGGGCCTGTGGGTGTCACGACGACTGTCGCGTCCCCAGCGATGGCGGGTGGGGGTGGCATGACGAGGGGTGCTGTTGGAGGTTTCCCTAAGCAGGGCTCTGGCGCTTTGGACTGCTGGTCTTGCTGGAACTGCCCATCCTGGGGCGTCGTGGCCCAGCGCCTTCGGCCAGCAGGCGCGGGTGGAGCGGGTGCTGGCGCTGGTGCAGGGGCCGCTGCCGGAGCAAGGGCCGTTGCGACATACTGGGACAGACTGTTTGTCCCGAGTGATACGCTTTGCTGGAATGACTCGGTGAGCTGTTGCTCGGGCGCAGGGTTGTACGCAAAGGAGTTGCGCAGCGATGCGCTCCCAGCTACACCGAAGTCCTGCGACGCCCCAAGCGCTGATGCCGCCAATGATTGGTGTGAAGCCCGCACGCTGTCATCGCCGCGGCCTATGCCCTGGTACATACCCCAGCCCCAAACGCCGTAAACGCCCGGGGCTGACTGCCCGGACATATGGCCATACTGCGTCAGGGGCGGCAAGCTTGCCTCAATGGACCGCCGAAAATCGGCTGCGCCAACAGGGTCCATTGTGCGTTGGAAGGCCGTGAACAAATGGCTTAGTTGGTCATGGTCGATGAAATGCCCCTACACTGTCGCACTTAGACTGCCTACAGCTTAACACGCACGTAACGCCCTTGAGTATTTGGTCCTACAGTCACTAAGTATTGGGTTGCAGGTGCTGGAGCGGGCAGTCCGCGGCTGTTTTTGTTTTGTTGACCAGCGCCAAGTGACAGACGTACAGTAAAATGTATATAAAAGAATGTATTATTCTTCCTCGCAACATGTTCCAGGCTCCGTGGTGACTGTTTGTATTCAAAGGGGCGGAGGCGATCATGCGCACCGATCGATTACTAGGAGAAGCATGACGTACCGGTATGCAGGCCGTCAAGTCAAACGTAAGGGCAGCACCTTTTGCAATTGTGTAGAGCATGCGGGTTGTCCACTAGCCACCTGACCTGGACCGGCAGCTCCCGAAAGCCTGCCTCCGGTGCCCCTGGTGTATTGAGAGGTGGCGGCTTGGTGACCCATACCTGGCAGTGGAGACGGTTGCTTCTCTGCACAGCCCGTGCTGCAAGGCGCTGATGAACCAACCCACCTGTGCATTTGCTGTATGTTGTGGTCTTGATACAGGCACGTGCACCACGCACCGGAACTCACCGTGGGCCCGAGGTCCGACGCCGCTGGAGGCACACACCCGCCCAGGTTATCGTTTCAGCAGCCAAGGGCTTGTAGCCTAGTACCCGCGGCTAGCCCCTTTCAACGACGGTGCGTAGCATTCAACGCCACATCAGCATTTTATAGCACCACTTCCCAACGCGAACAACGGAGTGCCCCAGTCGTCCAGGGCTCCGGCCATGCTCTGACCGGCCCTAGTGGTGAGAATTTACGCTGGGGCTGACAGGCTGGGACTGTAGTGCGCAACCCAAATTCCGTTTTCCACGTCAGTCTTGTTCCCACACTCCCTGGATGTCATCTTATACAGCATACGCGGCGCGTGACATGGTGCGTCATGCGCACCACTGAGCTGCTTACAGCCTTGCCCATCGCACGGACACACGTACGCGCCGTGCAGCGCTGAGCTCCGTGAAAAATTTCAAGGCGTAGGCCATAAGCCCTCCGTTCAGTAACATACCGCACATTACCACCGGAAGTTTCGCCCTGCAGGACTCGATTGGTCGTGTTGGTGTTCCAAGATGGTAGGTACATGCCAACCATCCTTCTTTCTGAGTCCTTGAACATTGCCACTCAAGTCCCGTGCGCGTTTGACCCCACCCCATGCCCGATCCACACGTTCATGTCCCACCCATCGCCTCAAAATGCTCCCCTACCGCAGCCGACCAGCACCTCACCTGCCCATAAACAGGCTCTCATCAACTGCACGCATGCCACTGGCGTCCACCCATCCATACGACAGAACATCCTGCCTGGGACAACCCAGATGTCGCTCCGGCCTCTGCCCGCTTCCCTTTGCCACGCTATCCTCACAAGCCCTGCCACACAGAACACATCACTCTCAACGGCGCTCAACGCTACGGACGACAGCCCGGTTGTCGGAAGCAGCTCCCTCTAGCCGCTGCCTGCGCTCGGGCCCAACAACCAGTCACCACCATCCTCCTTCCCACCACCAACCGCCCCCAGCGCCAGTCGAGCACCTCAGAAGGACAGCTTCCCGAACGCCTCCCGCATGTTCTCGAAGTCATAGCTGGGTTCCAACGCCATGACCTTCGGCCCACCGAAGTACCGCGAGTGCGGGAAGGCCGCCGCGCACGCCTTGTGCCACTTGTCCGCGCCCGCCGCGTCGCCCCACGTGTCGCGCAGCAGCTTGTGCACCTCCACGCACTCGGCGTGGTCGTGCGGCGAGGAGCTGCGGGGCAGCGAGCATTGGCACGAAGCGGAACGTGGGTCCAGTGTCCACGGTCCGTCAAGTACGGGTATCGTCCCGCGGAGAAGATCAGGGATCAGGTGCAGCGCTGCCCGTCACTCACAACGCACCCGCAACGGCTCCGCCGTGTGTGAAGCGCCACACGACCTGAACCCCACGCGCACGCCACGTCGCTATCCCCACCCCCGCCCACCTGAGGTCCTCCGCCAGCACGTGCGCCACCGCCCTGCCCCGCGCGCCGCCGGCCTGGCTGGGGTCCTGCAGCACCGCTGTCGTGCCCACCGCCACGCGCGCCGCCAGCGAGGCCGCCCCGTGCGCCGCCGCCCACCCCGCCGCGTAGTCCGCCAGGCTGCGGCCGGGGCCACCCAGCAGCGCCGCCAGCCCCGCCTCCACCACGCTGCGCACCACCGGGTGCTCAAGGGCCGCCTCTTTGACTGCGGGAGGGTCAGAACGACGCGGGAGGGGTTAGAGGAAGGAAGGAGGCCACCGACGATGGTTACGGGCTAATGGGAGCAGCGGCGAGGGGTAGGACGGTGTGCCCCAGCCCAGCGGCGCTGTCGTAGCCAGGAGATGTGCAGAAGCAAAGGGGCAGCGGAGACTGCCTGATGGTCCACATCACGCATTCCTTTGGCCTCCAGCTCCGCCTTGAGCACGTGCTTCTTTGGCGGGGAGCTGAACAAACATGGTCGGAAACAGTATGGACAGCGAGCAGCAGCACAGGGCCTGAGAGTGTAGACAACCTATCCAGGAAAAGCAGGACTCTGCAACATCATGTTAAAAGGTCTGGTTCCAGAGCTGTGCTTTGGCACTGGACGGGACGGACTACATTCTCACAACCTGAGCTACCGCGCCCTATCCGAACTACTCCCAGTCTGAGGAAAGTGCGTGACGTGGACCAGCTTGCAGTCTCAGCCCCCCCCTTCTTTGGCCCTGCCGCGTGTCCCCGCCCCCTCCTGACTGGAGTGCAGCTATCACCACCTTCATCGCCAGTGCCAGAAAGCGCAACATGAGCACGTGCACGCCGCCGGGGGCCGAGCTCTTCCCCACCTGCCAGCGCCAGCCGCACCACCAGCACGTGCACGTCGGGGTGCGCCGCGCCGCCTTCCGCCACCTCCGCCGCCTTGCGCACCGCCCCCAGCGCCACCACCAGCCGCCCCTTGCGCAGCGCAACCTCGGCCGCCAGCAGGTGGCTCTGCAAGAGGGTGGGAAGCAGCGTCCCAAGTTGTGTTGGAGAATTTGTCACCAAGGCTGCTGGTGTACGTGCGGCGCATTTGACTCTTGTGGCACAGGGACCTCGCCTAGCTTTGCCGTCACGCCTGAACCGTCAGGCGGCATCGCCTCACCCGGCCCCGCCCACCTGCAGCCTGTCCGCCGCGCTCTTGACCAGCACGGCCACCAGCTTGGCCGCCTCGCCTAGGGGGTCGGCCGTGGCGGCCAGCTTGGCGCCGTCGGGGTCGGGGTCGGGCTCCCTGGGAGCACAGCGGAGGTGGGCATGGGACGGTCAGGAACGCCAAATTGTAGGAACATACGGCCCGGCATTCTCAACGGTGACGGCTGGTGGGGTAACCGCAGAGCGGCATTGCCTGTGAGGCGGACGAAAGCCATGCAGTGCCCAAGCCAGTTGCGTGGCTGGTTGTAAAAGGCTGACAAGACAGAGATGTGCCACCAACTACTACGTGCGGCCGCACGCTCGCTCTCACCTGCGGCTAGCTGCCCCGCTGGCCTTCTTCCCCCCCTTGGCCGCTGCCGCCTTTTCCCGCTCCTTGCGTTCGCGCTCCTCCCGCTCCTTCTCCTCAGCCGCCTTGCGGGCCTTCTCCTTCTCCTGCGGGGCAAACGGACACGCGGCGTGTAGCCAGGCGCTCGCAGCTCCATGGACTGCAGCGGCATGGGCGACACCTCGGCCTCCCCTGTCCCTACATTTCCCTCAACACACCTGCACCCTCGTCACTCTGCTTCACCTTACACGGTTGCCAAGGATCACGCCTGTCACCACGCCCAGATCACACCCAGCACGCCCCCGCGCCGCCCACCTCCTTCTTCTTGGCCAGCTTGTACTTCTTGCGCTCCTCCGCGCTCATGCCCGCCATGGCCGCCTCGTCGCCCGCCCCGTTGGCGGCACCGGGGGGCGAGTCGTGCAGCGACAGGTACACACGCACCGCGCCACCCGCAGCCTGGGGCCGGGGGTTCACAGGTCGTGGACGGGTTCATGAGGTTGCAAGGGGGTGGCTTTGGCCGGTTGGTGCAAGGGGTGTCGGCATGCACGGACGTCGGGTGGGTGGGGTTACGTGCGCCTGTGCCTGGCGGCTCGGTCAGTGTAGGCGATGTCGTGGGGAAGGACGCGCGGCACCAGGTGGCTGTCCCATACGCGTACCGGCGCGACCTGTGCCGTACCTTGCTGTAGAAGGGGTTGCCGTACAGCTTGTCCATCATGCCCAGCATGGACACGTAGGAGCGCAGCGTGCCCTTGCGTATGCAGTAGCTGTGGAAGTCGAACTGGTCCTCGTGGATGTCCGCGAAGTGCTGCGCGGAGGGGCCAAAGAGGTGGGGGACAGGGCCGCAGAGCGTGTGGGCAAAGGGATGGTTTGATAGCCAGCGCTATCAGCCGCACCGTAGTACAGTAGAGCGTACGCGGTCCGGCGATCAGCGTCGCCCACCAGATGCGTGAACAGCCAACGTGCGTTATTCCCACGGAGGTTAAGGATCCCTAACCTGACACCGGTGCCAGCGCAACCCGTTGACCACATTAGAGGCCCTTAGGAAGGCCGTCACCGGTGGCGCCTCCCCTTTGCACAATTGCTACAACCCTACCCCAATTCCCTGGTGTCGCCTGCCACTCTGTGACCCTACCTGGATGACCGCGCAGTACTTTTTGAGCGCTGGCCCTGCGCCCGCCTGCCCCTTGGCCTCGTGCGCCCGCCCCGCCGCCACCTCGTACCTGGGCGGAGAGGAAAAGACAAGGTGACAAGAGGCAGCAGTTGGTGGCCAGCCAAAAGAAACACCGTAAATTGCCATCCCAAGTGCCAGAGCAATTTCTTGCCGCCCTCTGCAGTCCATGGCAAAAAAATGAGCCCGTACTTCACCGCCACTGAACACTGTGCCCTTGTAACGTCGACCACGGTATGCAGAAGCGTCAGGAAGGAGGCGTGTGACCATGGCGCATAGCTTTGTCCGGTGCTGGTCAAGGTCGCACAAGCTGCCAGGCGCCAGCCCCCACCCCCCTTCCCCCTGTCGTACCACATGTGCTGCATGTCGAACAGCGTGGCCGCCCCGTCGGCGCCCGTCTCCCGCGTGAACAGCACGGCGGTGCGCTCCGCCGCCGCCGTGTGGCCCGCCGCCAGCAGCGCCTTGACGGCCACCGAGTTGAGGAAGCGGTCCTGCAGGTCCAGCCGCCGGGCAGACTCCGCCACGTGCGCAGCGCCTGGGGACGTGGATGAAAGCAGGTTGACCGTAACACGCCAGTATAGGTGTAGTTCGTGCTAAGATGCAAACCAAGGATAGCAGACAGCCAGGTTGGGGTCAGGGTCATGTGGGTCCGGACGCCGGACCAACTCCGCCACGTGCGCCGCTCCTGGGGTGGCAGAGGTGTGGTGTGGGATAAACAGGGAGTGTACGTAGACGGTGCACCAAAAACCGTTGGGCATACAGAGGACTACCATCCTTGCGACTTGGCGATCTGCGTCCCCGGCGTGGGCCGTCGTGGTACCCGCGGGCTCCCAGAGTGTTCACCCCCGGGCAGGCCCGCCGCTCACCCTCCAGGTCTCCCGCGTGCTTGAGGATCTTTGCCTTGGCCAGGTACAGCTCGATGAGGGTGGGCGTGTGCGCCAACGCCTCCTCCACGGCCGCCAGCGCCTCGTTCAGGCGGCCCTGGGGGAGTGGGAGTGTCAGGGGAGGCGAGGTGTCTATGGAACGGGGTCGAAAGATGGGTGCGGCGTACAGCCCATAGGCCCGCCCGCCCGTTGCAATGTATGCGTCGTCCTACTCTGTTGCTGTGTGGCTGCGGAGCACATGGATGGGGGACAGTGCGCCTTGTGCTCGTGTAAAACGCGGGTGGCGGCGATGAACACGGCAACCAGTGAAGCAGTTCACAATTTTAATGTATGTAATCCTTGCGCACACTCCGTGTACTCCGTACCTGTCTGTCGTACAGGCGGGCTAGGAAGAGCAGCACCCACACCAGCGTCTGGGGCGACTCGGGCTGGCAGGGTGTGGAGCTGCCAGTGAGCGGCGGGTAGGTCCCGCAGCTGTTGGGAGGGGAAGGGCGCACGGAGACACATGCGGGGGTCAAACGGCTATGCACTATGCGGCATCCAAGGTGGTCATGCTAGTACAGTAATGGCGTGTAGCAGGTGTGATGGCGGGCAGCAGGGATGGCCCCGCAGGTGGCCAGGGCGCTGGTACGGCTCAGGGAGATTCCCACAAGGAAGTGTCCTCATAGCGGACTTCGGATGTCTCTATCTACTGTTGAAAGTTGCATCATCGCCGCCCAGCGCGCCGCTTTACAGTGCAATGCAAATCGGTATGCACTGCTGGTGCAAGCGGGCGTAACAAACACGCCCACGCCACAAGCACCTGTTGTATACAAGTCACCTCCCGCAACCACAGCACCTTGGGTGCTCGGGTACGTCCTTATCGCTGCAGCTCCTGCCAGCGCTGCGGGCCCCGCCATGCACTCTCCCCATGCAAGCTGTTTCATGCCTGAGAGTCATGACAGGCTTCGGCGAATGGTCATCCCAGCTACAATTCCATTAGGCTGTCCCAGTAACCCGTATCCCTCCGCCGTACACCAGGTCGGCCCGCCCTACTACCCTCTTAGTCCCCACCCCCTAGGCCTCCCTTTACTTGCCACCCGCTCCGGCACCCTTAACTTGCCACCCGCTTACCACATCCTATCCTAACCCTTACACGGTTTCTCGCGATTTACGCGCACCCTAACCCTTGCCCCCAAGGCACCTTGGGCACCCGCAACCTTACTGAACCGCAATTTGTTCCCCCCACCCCTCTCCCACCTCTTGAGGCTGTCCCGGTAGCCCTCCACCAGCTGCTGCAGGCACGCCGCCTTGGCGCCGTCGCCCAGCAGCGGCCGCACGTCCACGAACAGGGACGGCACGCCACGTGTCAGACCCATGCGCAGGTAGGCGTCGGCGGCGGCGCGGAACGCGTCGCCCACCTGCGGCACGTGGCACGTCGGTCGGTCAACAGGGCGTCGGTGCTCATTAGCCCGCCGTGCGCGAGCAGCGGGAATAGGGCACGACCTGGTACTCCTTGGGTTGTAACAATGCGTGACATGACCTAGAGTGGACAGCACATGCGCACTGCAGTGAAGGCCGCTGCTCGGCCTTGCCAAGGGCGCGCCCTAAAGCCAGCCTGGTCACGCGGTACAGAGGTATGACGTCCACTGTGCGTTGCTCGCAAATCAATCGTGCTACAGTTACGCACAAGGTGACTCAGCCGTGAGCGCCCTTGCACGTGCTGTTTGACTGGGGCCGGACCCCATGGGCATTTCACTCCATCTGCTTCTTAGCCTGACCAGAATACTCTTCATGGAGTGCTGTTCCGTGCGTCGGCGGTGGAAGGAAGTGTTGCGGCTGCTGCAACGCTTGGCCGCTCCACCCTCCTGCGGCGAGCCTGGCTCGCCGGCAACACGGTCAGCGGTAAGGTTGTGGCCATACCGCAGCTCCCCCGTGCCGCCCATAGCCCTACCACTCCCAGCCAAGCCCGGCGACCCCCCACCCCCGCCTTCCCCGCCGCCACTGCTCCGTGCAGCCATACGAGCGCCCACCTTGAAGTCCAGCGGCGCCCGCCGTACGGCGCTGCTCTTGGGGTACGACACCGCCAGCTCCTCGTACAGCGCCGTCAGGCCCTGCCGCTGCTCCTCCGTTAACGAGGCGCCTGGGCGGGCATCGAGGGCAGAGCAAACCCAAGGCGCATTCAGGAAAGCCGAATGCTCGCCGCACGCTGTCCTTGTCCCCACACAGTGGATGCCACGCTGCCCACGTCAAACTGCCCCTGCTCGCTAAGGCTGGCCCTGACATCAAACCAAGTTCGACCGTTGACACGCATAGACTGCGTTCACCATGTTCTCCATCTTCCGTTGCAACTCAGGCTCCCGCCCGCCCCTTCCCCTCCCTCACCCTCCGCCGCCTGCAGCCCCAGCGCCTCCCGCAGCCCCGCGTGCATGCGCGTGTTGTTGGGGTTGAGCCCCAGCAGCGCGCGGTACACCTCCGCCGCCTCGCCGCGCCGCCCCAGCCGCAGCAGCAGGACCGCGCGCAGCTCCTGCAGCCCCAGCCGGTCCTTGATCTTGTCCTGGGGGCCATGGGGCGCAGGAGATGTGAAAGGCAGGCTAGAACAAGGTAGGTATGGCAAAGAGGGCGGGCCTCGGCGTACGGCAGGGGTCACCATATGGGAACTGCCGCCTGGTGCCCCCTTAGTGCAGTACTGTACGAGGAGCCACCCAAGCGCCATGCAGGCAGTGACCATCGGTTGCCGCTGCGCAGGCCCGATACCTTCAGCCGCCCAGCACCCGGTCTCGCCCAGATTGTCGGCACCAGGCACTGCAGAGGCAGCTCACTGCTAGGACCCCTACAGCTTGGCCCAAACCAGGCCGTCTCTCCTTCCTCTTCGATCCCATGCATATCGGCACGGTACACATGCCGCACGTGCCCTCTACCACGATGGCACGTGCCCCCTGCCACGATGGCACGTGCCCCCTGCCACGCACGCTTCCCCTCATGCATTCAGCAGGTTGCACCCAGCCCCCTCACTGCTCCCCCCCCCACACACACCTTGCGCTTGTCCAGGTAGTCCAGCGCCTCCTGTGGCCTGCCGCCCTCCGCCATGACGCCCGCAGCGTACAGCAGCATCTCGCTGTGCTCGTAGGCCTCACCGGGGGGCACCTCGTCCAGCGTGCGCTCGTACTGGTCCAGCACCTGGGGGTGCGCAACGTTGTGATTGGTCAGCGTGGCATGGATACTGATATGCGGAGCGAGCCCGGATGGGGCCCATGGCTGGGGAGGGTGTTGACTGGCAACCGCTGCCGTTGCTGTTGTGCGCCACCCCCTTACCCCACGCGCCCAAAACCCAACATGCACGCAACACCCAGGCCTAACCGCCCACCCACCTGCACGGCCAGCTCGTGGTTGCCGTTGATGTGGTGCGCCACGGCGAAGGTGATCCAGTGGTTGCGGTTGGAGGGCTTGGCGGCCAGCAGCCGCTGCCGCGTGTCCACGAAGCCGGGCAGGTCGCGCATCTGGATCTGCGGGCCGGAAGGGAGGAAGGCATTGCGTCGAGGTAAGTCCTTGTCAGTACACTACCAGTGCAAGGGTACGGTAGTTTCAACCGTCGTTTCCCCTAGTCCTAGCTCAGTGCCCAGGCCCACAGCAGTGCATGGTCCCTAGTGGGCCAAAACCACGACCCATGGGTCATGGCCGTGTCCCGTGTCCCTGTATATACTCTCCCGCTGAGCCTCCACCGCCGGCTTTCCCCACCTGCAGCAGCGCCAGGTCCCTGAGGATCTGGATGTTCTCCTTGTCGATCCGCAGCGCGTTCAGGTAGCACTTGATGGCCTCCTTGTACTCCCGGTCCTGCCGGTACAGCAGCCTGCGCGGGGGCCGCCAAGGATGCGGGGACGACGGTTGGCAAAGGCAGTTTTGCGTGGTGGTTGGGTTCAGCATGGCCGGCGGAGGAAAATGCAAGAGGCAAGATGCAGCAACCCTGTGCGACATGGTGTAATGAACCGAACATGGAGATGTGTTGCTGCGCGTTGGCGCGGTAGATCTCAGACGGCAGCTGCGTTGTGCCGATGCTGCGCCCGTTGCGTTGCTGCTGCCGCGCTAATGCTGATGCTGCCTGTCCCACCCAGGACATTTGCATAGCCGCCGACGCCGCGGCTCCTGCAGCAGCGCGCAGCCGGCAACCACTGGGCTTGCATGCAGGCGCGGGGGCCCCAGCAGCTGCCAGGGGGCTCCCTCTGCTGCAGCCTCCAGCCTTGCTGCCCCCGTGCAGCCGTGGCTCCAACTGAATAACTGAGCCCACACGTTGCAGCCGGGCTGCCCCTCCAACGGCGCCGTGCCACACAGGTCGAGCACCCTAAGCCGCAGCCGAGGCTGCGTCCGCTTCGGCTCTTGCTGCTGCTGCCGCTTCTGCTGCTCTGCCACCCGTCAGCAGCATCTGTCCTCTGCCTCGGGGTTGGTAGTGTTACCGCTGCTGCGCTGTTGGACGCAACCGCCTTGGCATGCCGTGTCCCCGTTGGCCCCAGCCGCAGGCAGCCACCCCACCCGACATGGCTGCCACTGAAAACGGAACGGCAACCACAGCACTCAATGCCCCTGATTCAATTTGATAGGTAGCAATACAAACGAGCATCGGGTGCTGTGCGGCGGCTGGCGCCAACCCAGGACATTGACCATGCCCCGGCCCGTTGCAACCCCGGGAAGCACCCCTCCTACTGTGCAAACCAAGGCTGCGCCCCGAGCCCCTGCCTGCTGCAACATTGCCAGGATCAGCCCTTGAGGCCCCTGCCGAGTCATCCTGGGCCCCCGCTTCTCCCGCCCAGCAAATGTCCCGGGCCAGGTGCACGCACGGAATCCTTGCCCGGGTGGATTCCAGCCGCCAGCCTCAGACGCACCCGTAAACGTGCCAGCATACATGGCTCTTCAGGTCGCATTTAAGGCCCTTGCGAACAAACTCGTAGGCCTCCTCCTTCTTCTCCTTGTCGCTGTCCGGCGCCAGGCTGCGCAGGCAGAGACCCTTCATGGCGAGCGTCTCGCCGTGGTCTGAGAACTTTTTAAGGATCTGATCGGCTGTCTTAACGGCCTTCTTGTATTGTTTGAGCTCATGATAGCGCAGAATTTGTTTGAACAGCCCCCCTTCCTTTGATGGAAGGGGCTGGTTCTGCTGAGGCGTCGCCATTTGTCCTGGCGACTATAGTTCTACAGTCGCTATCGTCAGCACGAGATCTGACCAAGGGGTTACAGGTAGGAGCTCATTTGGGTAGCAAGTGCACCGATCGTCGGCGGCCGAGCTCTGGCCCTCCTAGCCTTTCAGCCAGCGCTAACCCAAGAGGTTATGCGACTGAACGGGTGATGCGCAGCGGGGGTGAGGGGGCAGCCGGTGGCAGCAGAGTCCAGGGGCCATCATTCCCCGGCATCGTACTCTCTGACTGTGAGTGCCACGCCACGCCACTCCACTGTCGACACCAAAAGGATTGACATATTCAATCCTTTTAGTACGCCAATAGATCACTGCTGCCGTGGCAGGCGTATCCACCTATTAGGAAGCACACAGGCTTTCACATCAGCGAGCCAACCAACCATTCGCGCTTGAGCAGTCCCAATGCGACGATTTTGCAGTGCTATAAACGTCACAACACGCTTGAGCCGACAGGCATCCGCGGGTGGGTCAAATCGTCACTACCTGCCTCCCAGGGACCCAGGCCATCACCGGAGCCCTACCCCCATCGCACCTCTGCTGCAGAAGTTTACCCCAGCCTCCATACACCAAGGGACTGCTGCAGCAGCCAACAAGGAGCGCTAGACAGCGCTGGGGTACCTATCCTACGGTTTGGCAGCGGCACCACGTCGTCGCAATTCAACACCACCCATGGCTGGCTCCGTTCCGACAACACAACCGGGGCGACCACTGCCAGCCTTTTACCGTCCGCATGTCGAACGCCCATCCCATGTGCAACGCCTGCCGCGTCAGGCCTGCGGGGGGCCTCTCGACCCCACGGATGCGGGGGCCTAGCCCCCTGGGCTGCTCCGGGGACCGGCAGGAGGGCGCTAGCAACGCTGACACAGGTGCGGCGCGGGGCCCAGCGGCTGGTGCCACACATGGTGCCACGGTATGCCGGCCGCATACATGCATGCATGCATGCTAGGAACGGATTCCGGCAGAGCGGCAAACTACGCGCGAGGGATCAACGCGACCTCGCCCGTGGCCGGGCGCGGGGGTTTGCCAGACCTACCGGGGTATGGGATGGCACTGCCGTATCGGGAAAGACACCGGGATCTTCCTCATGTGCCAAAGGCTGAGGGTTACACGGTAGTGACAGTGTTGACAGAGACGAAGACCAGGAAGTGCCTGCCGCCGCCCTCATCGCAACCTGATTCAGTCCTGCCCTGCCTTTCTTTGGGCGTGCGTGCCGTTGAAACGCACGCGGTGGCAGCAGCCCTGGGGGCGACCTTGCGGCCACCGTGTTTTTAGACGCCTGCGCAAACCTTACAGTGATGTAATTATCCTGTGTGTCTGTCGCCCCTGTCGGTGGTGATTGCCTCCAGCCCCTGCACACCTGCCGCCGCAGGGCCTAGGCATATCGTCGCCACTCCGCGGTCTCCCGGCACTGGCCCTGCCGCGACCCACCGGCCTCGCACCCCCCACCTGGCCCCTCCTACCGGCCTCGGGAGCCCCTGAGCCGGGCGTGTGCATGACGTTGGGGGGGCAGCAGCAGCAGCTGATGCACGTGCGGTGGTGCCAGAAGGGCCAGCTGTCGCGCCAGCGGGTGCCCAAGTCCGTGGGCATCAATGACGTCATCATGCCTAACACGACGCAGCTTGCGTACGGGATGTACGGCATTCGGGCGCTGTCCGGCAAGCGCGTGGCGGCCAACACGATAGAGGCGGTGCGCAGGTGGGTTGGCTCCTGCTGCCTCATCCTCGTGCGCGGTGTCCCGCTGCTCCACCTGCCGTACGGCACCTGCTCTACGCGGCAAACACGTTGTCGTGCCGTGTTTGCTACCTGGGAGAAACCAGAATGGAGCCGGGCTGTGCGGGCTGCACTGTGGCTCTGAGACATGCGATTGGCCACCGGGGGCCTGGTGGCTTGCTGGGCAGCGCACGCACATGTGGAGAGGCGGCGGCCGGCGGCATGTGCCGCAGGCGTGATTTAAGATTGGCCAGGCGCTGATAGCGACCAGAGCCGCGCCAGGCGGCCGGGGCTACCGCCTACCGGCACGCACCAGTATACCAGCACCGCCCCGCCTGCCTTTATCCCAGTCCTCTAATCCCTCCTTCCTCTCCCCGCACCGCCCCCTGGCCGCCACGTCGTCCGCGTGGAACCCAATCAGCTTACCCTTCGCACGCAGTGGCTACTTTCTATGCCGTAGCTTTTGTCACACTGCGGGTTACCCTCCCCCTTCAGGACGCTGCGGCGCAAGATCAAGAAGACGGCGCGGCTATGGGTGCGCATCGAGGCCACGGTACCTGTGACGCGCAAGCCGCTGGGCCTGCGCATGGGCAAGGGCAAGGGCGCCATCGACTTCTACGCCACCCCCGTGCGGCCGGGGCAGATACTGTTCGAGCTGGATAGGGTGCCTCGCACTGTGGCGCTGCAGGTGCGCAGGGAGCGGGGACACCAGTATGCCTGAAAGAGCACGCTGAAAAGAGTGGTGTACTACGTGGCGTTGACACGTTGCCTCCCTTGCGCACGGCGTTGCGTGTGCGTTGCGGTGCTGCAGGCGTTGCAAGCTGCGCAGTACAAGTTCCCCGTCAAGCTTGGCTTCGTGGAGTGGAGCTGAGGGGCGGAGGGAACGGGCGAGAAGGGGCCGTGCAGTTGGCAAACGAAGGCGAGGGAGCGAACAGCAACAGGTCGTGCGGCAGGGGACGGAGAGCAAGATGTAAGCTAGGTGGAGTTATCTGCCTCGTCTGATTCACTGCTGCAGTGGCGGGTATGGCCCAAGGGGGCGCAGGCTTACTAGCATGTGACGTGCATCGTTGGCTGGTGGGGGCATCTGCCCTTGCTCCTGGCTGGCAGTGTAGAGCAGTGTACAGTGAGGGCGGGGATACCTCCAAGCACTCGACGTTACTGGTATTGGGTGGTTTGGCAGGAGCCCCGAGGCCATGAGCAACTTGAAACTTACTGACTTGTGCTCTGGCTTTGTGCCAGTTTGTACGGCTCGTTGCGCTTGCGGCAGGTTGACAACCTGGCCGTGTAAGACCATTGATTTTGGTGTAGGCGAAGGCTTCTGTCCGTACCTGTCTGGTTATAGTTGCTACCATGGAGGGTTTGGGGCGGAGCGAAAATCTCTTGCTAATCCTGGTAGCGGGTGGGGCTTGGTGGGGCAGGTGCATGGGTCGGGGAGCGGGGACGGTGACGGTTGGCGGCGTGGCCGTCCGCAGGTGGGCGCCGCAGGAAAAAGCAGAAACCAGGGCTGCACTCCCCCGCTGCAGTGGTGATTGCAGTTCGCGGCATGCACTGGAATGGGTTCCGGACGTCTTCAAAGTGTTAAAGATCCTATGTCTCCCCAGGTCTTCCGGACGTCCCGGTGACGGGTCGAAGGGTTACGTGTTGGATTGACTACGCACCACGTGTTTGGCAGGTCTGGGTGCGAGGCGGGCTGGCTTTGGAAAGGAGGTTTGGATTTCGAGGCTTGTGCTAGTCCGTCGGGCGTCGGGCCCAACTGGTCGCCTTGGCACACCAGTTTGTGTCTATCCACGGGCACGGACGCAAGCCTGGCAGGTTGGGGTAGGTACCAGGAGATTCGAGGAAATTTCTGTCATGCGTTCAAGAGCGGATTCCGGGCATGCGGCAGCCACAGTCCACAGGTCTTCATGCCCTCAACATTGCAAGGCTGCTTTGGCTCCAATTGTGGTATGCTCCCAACAGCTGGTTTCAGTGAGGCGCGTTGTGCTGAGTATGTCACCCTTCCCTTCGCCCCCCAGGCGCATTCCTGCCCCTGTAAGGCACGCAGGATGTGCCCTATGCGCATAGATATGCTTTAATACATGTATAGAGCCAAGACGTTGAAAGTGGCACAGGAGCCTCTTCGGCTGCCTTCCAGGGTCATTTACGTTAGACAGCGCCCCGGGCGCAGGAAAAGTGACTCGACACTGGACAGTTCTTTATTGATGGGTTCTGCCTTACGATGCGACAAAGGCACATTAACCTGCGTCCTGCCTGCCTGTGCCTGCCCCCGTGGCTGCACACGAGTCCACCTCACAAGCGTCTGCGGGAGCGGACTAAAATTGATATGTCATGTTCTGCATCAGCTGCATCTTGTCTTTATGCCGCTACTCTCAAAAAACACCCGTTGTGCATTGTTGAAGTACATTCAGGCTTCAGGCTGCAGAGATGGACAAGCCGACTATCACATTGAGTGTGAAATTGAAAGCTTATAATGTGCGTGCGTAAAACGCTGGGCAGGGGTTGACGCCACTTTATGGACGTCCTTTATGCGACTGCAGTACGGGTTGTAATACGTTTGCCCGGTTGCCTCCTCTGCGGCCTTGACATAACAACCGAGCCTTAGAGTGTATCATAACATATCACGCGTCTACTTTCAGTTGTTCATACGATTCGAATTTAATGTCCCACGGAATTGGCTTGACACAAGGTCCGGTGCTTCGTCCCCAGCCCCAGCTGCCGCCGCCAGGAGCTATGCACCCGCCATCTGCAATGCCTGGAGATGCTGAGCTGTTCAGCGAGGTGCTTAAGGTGGGTAGGAGCCAGCGTGCCCGCGGGAAGAGCGCGGGGTGGCGTACTGCTGCCGACGCGAGAAAGCTTCATTGCCTATTGCTCTATCGTACTTATGCCCGCGGCCTTTCAATACTGCTGAAAGGCCGCGGGCAGCGCATTGCCTTTCGATATTGCAGCCTGTCGATATTGCAACCCTGAGCATGGTTGTCAAAACGCTCAGCTTGCGCTTCAAAAGCTAGTTAGTTCGCTTCGGAAGGAAACAACAGCTGCTGGCCTTAACAGTTTGATGTCCACTCGAAGCTGTGAACGGGCTCCACCAACCGACCGACCAACGAGGCCGCAGAAACCGCCGCACCAACACACAGCAAAGTTGGTACAAATACGCAGGCAGCAAATATTGAGGCAGAACCGAGCGGAATAAACGCGAATTGTCTCGTACCACTTAACCGTCAACCCACGTGTTAACCCTTGTCGCCCGTTTCTGCGCTTGTGGTCCACATTGAACCCTCGCGCTTCAGTGTGGGTGGGACCCGGCCCCCTCTGGCGCCCCCAAGCGCGTGGCTCCTTCAACATGTGACATACGACATATGCAGCGCTCCCGACGACCTTGACGTGCACTGACCTCGCCCTCAGCTTTCTCGACCCCCTGGCCCTGCTCCAGGTCCAAAACAAGATATTTTACCTCGACCTCAAGGAGAATGGGCGTGGCAAATACATCAAGATTGCAGAGAAGGGTACGTGTGCGCATGTGGCATGACACAGGGCTGCGTCGTGGTGGACGGTGGCCTCGTGGGCCCATCGGGGGAGAGGCACGTTTGTCATTGCAGCCAGCCCTCGTCCACGGTTGCCACAGTGCAAACGTGTGGACACCTCAAAGCTTGGGCCCAGCGCCCACAATCCATGCGGCCACGGGATGTCGTATGGATGGTGCAGGACTAACCCTCAGCTGCGCTCTGCACGCATGCCGGGCATGCGCCAGGGATGCAGGGGCGGCCGCACCCTGCTCCAGCTACCGGTTGCCCTCCTTGCGCCACCCATCCCAACCCATCACCATACCACGACCTCGACGGCCGTAGCACCTCTGTAGCACATGCGTCTCATGGTGCAAACGGTGGTGGCCGCCCGTGCGGCTGTTGTCGCCTCGCCCAATGCCAGCTTTGCTGCGCGCTTTGCTTGTTGCAGCACTGTGCCACAACTCCCGCTTTATGCCAAGGATCCCCCTCCGGTGCCGGCACACCGGTCGGCTTTGACCCTTGCAGGCAAGTACCGGCCCAAATCCAGCGTCGTGGTCCCTCTGTCCGGCCTGCACAGCTTCATTCAGCTGTTTGACTACTACATGAGCACCGAGGGGTAGGTAGGGCTGGACCACAGCGGGAGCGGCGCCATCGTGCCTTGCGGGACGCAAATGACGCTCGGGCGCTACGTGATTAAGTGTGCAGCAAATGTGGACGTGACTAGGTCCCGTAGGGGGCCTGGGCATCACCTGCGCTTGCCGTGTGCGGAACAGGGCCTTGCAGACAGGGTCTGGACAGGGCCTTCCCGACCACTGTGTCCACTGTTGCTGCAACCATGACCATGTCCCTGGGTTGGAAGGGTATGCGGCGACGGTACGGCTTTCGTTTAGCTTGGCCGGTTTGCTGCAATGCTTCCCCGGGGACGCCAAGGGCCCCTTAAATGAACGGGCCGGGTTGTATGTAGCTGGAGGTACTGAGAGCTCGTAGGCGAATGGGCAAGCCTCGCACCACATCCTTTGGTGCGCCTGGCTTCGACATCTGTGCAGGTGCCGTACTTCTGTCCACTCCCTGTGGTGCTGCACGCTGCTGGCTCCCCTATCCGCAGGCCAGGGCCCCAATCACGGGACGTGGTGGTGGAGTCCAAAGTGTTCAACTTCAGCTGCGGAGAGAACGACAGGTGTGTGCGCAGTGTGCGCCCCCCCTTGTGTGTGCACCCCACAGCGCCAGCACCGTTATCGCAGCCCCTGCAGCCCTCAGCACTCCCCAGCACTCCCGCCTCATGCCAACATGGTGGCTAACAGCGTGTTCCTGCCGCCCCCAACTGCACACATAACACCGCACCCGCTTTGAAAGTTCGACCATGCACGCATACTCCGGAACCCTTGTCCCTTCGGACTGTGCGCCTGACGGGCTGCGGTGTACTTTCATGCCTGGCTCAGGGGTCGGTTCCTGCGCATCTTCGAGTCGGGCGGGGGCTACCCCGTGGGCGGCTCCAGCCTCATGATCCCCGCCGGCTGGGCCAACGCCAACATCCGCGCCATCCGGGACAGCTTCGACAAGATCGCTTCGTGGCTCAACCAGGCGGGCATGCCGGTAGGCGCGGCTGCATGCTGACGTGAACAGAGCAATGCTGATGCTGTTGCGAAGTGTCGTACAGGGAATGTCGGACTGGGGAGTCGCGGAAGGGTGTAGGCTGCGGGGAAGGGCAGGGGGAAGGAAAGCACCGATACCCAAGGATGAAATTTCCATCACGCTACACCTACCAACGCAGCCCGCTCTTGTGCCATGACAGTATTGAAGTATCCGCACATAACGCCAAAGATCCCAACGAGTGCAATGGGGCTACGCCGCACCCTACCGTGCCTTGCCGCCCGCATCTCCCTATCGGTACTTGCTGTCACGTGCTGCCACTAGCGCGGCACCAATTTCGTGCGCATGCTCGTGAGCCACCTCCTCCCGCCCGGCGTCTCCTTCCTGCCTCCTCGCCCGAACCCATGCACACATGTCAAGTGCCCTGCAGCCCCCAAGCCACCCTGTGCTGCTGGTGCCGTGCCCCGAACACCCCTTCTTTGCCGCTCTCCTGCACCACGCCTGAACGCCCCTCACCCCGCCCCGCCTCGCTCGGCCCCGCAGCCCATCGACATGTCCAGCGGCCTGGCGCTCAGCTCGCAGCCCGACAGCGTCACGCTGGACGTGTCCAAGGAGGGCGGGCCCGTGCTGTCGGTGGGCAGCAAGCACTACTTCTTCGACCGTGAGCTGGGCTTGGCTGGGGTGTGGGTGTGGGCACGCATGGCTGGAGGCCGCAAAGGGGGCAGTGAGCACGAGGGCAGGGCCGCACGAGCAACCCAAGGGCCAGGCACACAGAGCAGGAGAGCGGGGGGCGGGGCCGGTGGGGTCGGCTGCGGTCTGGGGTTGGCAAGGGGTTCGCGCACAGCACGGTGGCAGAGTTCGAGGAGGGGGCTCGAATAGGGGCCGTAGACAGTCTCACATGCTTCCTGGGGAACATGTACCGCTTGCACCCGCAAGCCCTGATGCGGGGATCTGGCCCACTGCATGAGACTACCAGACGGCCGGGCTTCCCGCTTAGTTTGGCCCGAAATACCGCACGGCTGCACCTGAGCACGCCTCGCCACGACAAGGCAGTCCCCGCATGCACAGCACCTTACCGCTTCCGCAGCAAGACAGCTGCAGCAGTCTCCCATCCATGGATGTCCATGGCCCCCAGGTCATTCCCCGCTTCAAGGCCCTGCCCTGGCCCTTCGCCGCCCAACCTCCCGCCCATCACCCGGCCGCACCTCGCCTACCCTCATACCCTCCCCCCTGCAGTGCGCACCAACGACCGAGGGCGCTACCTGAAGATCAAGGAGGTGTCTGGCAACATGAAGACGCTGCTGGTGGTGCCTGCACACGCCGTGCCCAAGTTCCAGGAGGCCATCGCCATGGCGCTCATGTCGCAGCCGCGCCCCGACACGGAGCAGTCCAGGCAGGCCGCGTAGGACACTGCCGGCCACGCTTTATGCACCCCTGCACCGCATCCTAATACACACTACTGGCCACGGGCAGGGTCCGAGACAGGGCGGTCTGCGAGCGCGAGTAGGTTGGGATGAAGCGGGCAGTGGCGTGGAATCTGTTGTGAGACGGAAGGAATGAGGACCGCGGGGGCACGGGGGGGACCAACGACATGCCTGTGATGTGCGAGAACGAGTGAGCTGGTGGTCTTGGTGTAGTGGTTTGCGGGGCTGTAAGGGATGCATGGGTTGCAAGGGCTTTCGCGATGGAGTGACGGGGGCCATTGGCAGCGTGGGTGGAGGGCGGAAGTGGCGGCAGCGGAGGTAGGGAACCGTTTCCGGCTGTCAGTGAGCCAGGAGCAGCGATTATGGTTGGTGCACACTACGAATGAATCCGTTGCTTTGCTGCGAGTGTGCGTCCGCGCATGCGCTTGGCCGTTTGCTGATGCTGGTGCAACGCTTTCGGGTGGGTGCGCGTAAAACGCTTCGAGTGGGTCTGTCTGCCGCACTCGCATTCCAAGCAAGGGGGTATGAGCACCATGGCAGGGCCTGCGCGGAGCATGTGTCTTAGGCTTTGATACTGTGTGCCTTCGGGTGCCTGGGCCTGTACGCGCGGACAATGGCGTTGGCAGTTCAGCCGGCGGCGGGGCACCTGCACCGTAGGCAGTCTGTGCCAAGGCATGGGATACAGGTTGGATGCTTAGCTGCTGATGAGCGGAGGAGAGCGTGCTACCTTACCACACGCATGCAAGGGCCGCCTTCAGGTCTAAGTTCAAGGCATGGATGGGGGCGGGGGCAGTCACGAAGCACTTGTTGCACATCACATGGAGAATTGGAGGGCGCTGAACCGTTTGCTGTTTTTGGCCGACGCATGCGTAATGCTTCCCATGCCCCGTCCGAATGAAGCAGGCCCTTCCTGGCCACGCGTATTCGGCACGGGCAGGTGGTTCCATGGTGAGACAGTAGTACCTGGGAATAAATTTGGGTTGTTGCGGTCTTCGGTTGCATTCCCTATATACGGTATTTGTCATTGGAGTCCTTGGCCGTGTCGTGAACAAAGTTGGGGTTCGGCATGCGTGCAACCTTGCGCAACAGACGTCAGGGTGGTGCCTGCCTTGCCCACTTCTAGTTCAGGGCCTTTTCATTGCCCTTGACCACTTTCACAACTTATACATCCTGTGACACTGTGCAGGGGTTGAGAGCTGTTGTATGGCGCCTTAGCTACTGTACATGGGTTGCTTGGTGGGCTGGTAGTGAGGCCGGAACGAAGTCAGGTTGCTTGCCTGGGTGGCACATACCGGCACGGTGTGGGCGCTTGTGGCCCTGCTTGTGGCTTGAGTGTCGTAAAGACTACGGCGGAGATCTACTGTGCCTAATGGTTTGGACGCATGTGGGCTGGAGGTGAGGCATGTTCTGTGCCCAGGAGGTCAGGGGCCAGTACGATGTGCATGAGTGACCGGCATGTCGGTGGGCAGAAGCAGTGAAGTCCTCGAAGCTGTTGGTGGGAGGACAATCGTTGGCTTCGTGTTGCTCTACAGTGGGTCGGAGGAGTTGCACAATGACGGCTGATGGCTAGTTTTGTGTGTAGCGGATGCGGTGCGGGAATGGGATATATAGAATCCCTTACAAGCAAACACATAGGAAAGTGCACTCACTGCCACCGTCGGGAGGAAGCAGACCGGCCCAGTGGCGGTCTTACATCACCCCACTGTTGGGGCCTGACAGGCCGATGGTGCTGAGCAGGCGGCTGGAAGCTCCGCCCGGCTGCTCCCGCTGGCGGCTGATGGCTAGTTTTGTGTGTCTACCGGTTTCACCCTGAGCAGCCCTGTATTCTGTACACGTGCTTTTGGTGGACGGCTGACCCTGGCTGGATGCTGCTATGGACTGAAGGCTCTCTCCCCTCTGGTAAGGGCTTCGGTTGCATAGACGGTTGATGAAATGGCGTGACGGACACTGTGGGGCGCCTGGGTTGTTTCTGGGGAGCTGGTTGGTTCGACTGCAGCGCTTGGCACTGCTATACGGTCGCCTAGTTGCGTTTGGCTTTAGGGCGGCTAACGGAAACCTGCGGAAACCCATAGGAGCCTCCCCCGGGACTGCACCACGGCTCTCAGATGCCGCCTGCGTGTGGATGCCTGTGTGGTGGGTCCGGGGGAGGGGGGGCCCGCGCTCGTGTAACGCCAGACATCTCCTTACAGCTGCAGCCCGTCCTTGCGAGTTGGCCAGCGGTGTATCCAACATGTGGGTTTCAACGCTGCTTCTCTCTGTGACGAGCAGTGTACCGGAGCTGGCTAGCTGGGTGAAGCCAAGGCCTCTTGCGACCCAGCGGCTCATCCGCACCAGCCTACGAATTGGGAGCCTCGGGCGTCGCACCTATGATGCGTAAAGTCACTTGCATCCGGGACGTTAAGGTGTACATGAGATACGAGGTCATGATGTTGGTATTAAGTTGAGCCGTTGGAAAACTGTCAAGAACGAGGTCATGGTGGTGGTACTGATGAGTTACCCGTAGTTGGCCCTGCGGCTCGTATGTGGGCCGTTCCACTCACAAGCCAGCTGCTCGCCAGCTGCTTATGATCAGTTGTGGACATATACTGCATTTATTTGCATGTCAGGGTTTACAAGATTACGTCGACAGCACATCAGTACTGTGCTGTAGCACAACTTGATAGGCAACACATGGACTGGATCGGCATGCAGGCTGCTGCTGCTCCAGCCACAGCCCCAACTGTAGCCACTACTGCTATTGGCGCACGGCTTGTTGTACCGTATTCTCAGATCCTCAGACGACAACCACCAACGCAAGCACCCGCAGGTAGGATTGCCACTAACCGCAACCGCAATTTCGCCTCGCTTCCCCTCTTTATTGCATGACCGCTCAGCCTCATACGTTGAGCACCAAACCTTACGAACCCGTGCAACGAGGCCCGTACCACCGTCCGTACACAAGCTAGGCCCGTGGCTACGCTCAAAGGGCTGGTGGCCCTCATGTTGCCCTGTGGGCTGGTCCGAACAGTTCAGAAAGAACACAGTGCTGCCCGTCCCACCATGCCCCACTCCCCTCGTAACATGGCAAAGCACTAAGTACACTGCCAACCGCTACCTCCCACAAGCACGGTGGTTTGCCTCACTCCAAACCAACATGCAACACGAGTCTGCACCCCAACGCGCCACACCAACTACAACTTCCAACCAGCGTCATCCAACACCAACGACTAGCAGGACGCAGGCCAACACGCAAGGAAAGCAACATTTGCAGCGCATAGGCTTCAGCAGCGTTCATGGCATGCAGGCACGGCTGTGCTCCAGAGCTTGACACTTCCTGGAGTGCACGCACACATGCCACGTGTTGGCACGACACGCCCCCACGCCCACGTACATGGAGGTGAAGAGAGAAAACGAGAGAGAGTACCAACACCAACACGGAGATAACGATGGGCGCCTGCTATACGCAAACCATGCAAGACCACGCTCCAACAGCAACACATAGAATGGGCACAGAGTGGGTTGATGGAAAGCAAATGAAGAAAATTGGAGGTGCACGTTGTGCGCTACGGTCACCTTCTCTCCCCGCAATCCTATCCTAGCCCTAGTAACCACACGGCAAGCACTCCCCTGTATCATGCAGAACACGCACGTCTGCTCACGCAAGGACACGAGGCAGCAGTAATCCCAAGATCTCAAACAGACAGCTTTGGTCCCGTTGCAGTTCAATGAGGCTTCGACCAAACAGAACGCGTTGCTCCAAGCGGAGTTTCGAACGCTCGGACAGGTCCGGAACTAACACCACACGGGATAAATAATTTCAGTGCTCCCACGTCGACAGTTCTATGCTGCGAATGCGTAGACATGCAGCCCCACCGTACGCGCAGGGCCCAAGACAGCAGTCGGGTACTACGTACTACCGTGTCACCACGTGGTGGTGCCGTGGCGCTCCACCTGTTACGAGTCCCGTCCATGCACACACACATGCCGCCAACAGCACCGGCTTTCAGTTTATTCCCTCTTGACCTATGCAGGCTCATTTCTTGGGTAGGACTGCAGGCAGGGGCAGGGCAAGCGAGCGGCAGGGCACAGAGGGGGAAAGTCGGTGCTGCACTCCAGCCATGGGGCAAACAGCAAGGGACAAGCAACAGGGCACTAGCACAACCTAACACAGCAACCCAGCAGCTTCACTGCTGCTGCTGCTGCTGCGGCGGCGGCAATCAACGCAACCGCCTTGCGTACAATATGGGATATATGGCTCAACCCCGCGACAATATGGCTCACCGTTCCGTTTGAACCAATCGTCATTTGCAACGTTGCCGGGCGGTGAATAGCGGCAGCACACAATCTGCGCGGGGGCGGGAGCGGAGCATTAGGCATTCCCATGCATGCGCAATACGCGGCGGTGCCACACCTCGGCTGTGATCCAGTGCCACACGTGTGCGGCAGTGGGGCCCCAGCTTATGTTGCGGGTATTTGCTTCACGTTGACACCGCCCAGGGACTGCAAGGGAAAATAGGATAAGTTCCCTGTCTCCCACACACCTCCCCCCACCGACTGCCTTACCTTGCAGCCGCCCACCCATCGGTCGAACTTGCGCGACGCGTAGCCGATGCCGCACCCGACCTTGGTGCTGTCCGCCCACACCAGCTGCGTGAAGTGACCTGCGTGCGCGTAACAAGAGGCAAACCGTGTTGTACTGCACAAGGAACCAAAGGGTCACCCGTCTGACCAGCGGCATGTGAAACTCAGGCGCATGTTGCAGGTCACGCGTAAGGAAGCTACGGGCAGGCGGCATGGCCACGTGCCATGTGTGGGTGCTGGCCGGTGAACTGTGGGGCAGGGGATAGCCTTACCGATCATGTTGTCGGGCCTCCAGTTGTCATGGAAGGGGCGGCTCGCGCGGAAGTTGTACCCAGACACTGCGCGGCAAGGCACAGGGCGTTGCTCATCCAGGAAGTCCACGAGTCAAGTGTGTTGCAAGCAGTCGACGCGCAACGGGATGAGGTGCTCACAACGACGTGCGGCGCACAAGGCACAGTGTCAGGGGTGCTAAGGGTGTGCGTACTACTAGGCAGACGAGGCAGCGCTCGCAGGCGGAGAGCCTGGTGCCTGTGCCCCAAAGCCGTTGCTCACCTTCACTGTACCAAGCATCCGCCGCCTTCTTGCAGGTCCGGTCCGGTGCGGGGTAGCTTGAAACCCTGCGATACAGCACGACAGCATATCTTGATAAGTTCAGAGCAGCAGTACCTTGCGTATGCTGGTGGCACCCAATGAGTCATGCAGCACGAGGTAGGGCAAGTCGTGAAAACATTTCGGGAAAGCCCAGAGGGACCGAGCCTAGGTACATGTGAAAGGCGTGCAGGGAGCTCATGAGTGAAGCTGTCCATGGCAAGTACCAGGTCGGCCGGCAGTCCGCATGCGCTGCCCCATGCCTTCAACACGCTGTGCTTCTATCCTGTCCCAGGCGCTGCCATGCCCGGTACCACCCGCGCACACTGCTCTGCAACTCACATGTATCTGCAGCGGCGCCGGGTTGGACAAGCCCAGGGCGGAGGCAGGCCGTCCAGGGGAGCACGGGAAGCCGAGGGGCGGGGAGAGATGGGTGGGGGCCAGTCAGCTGGGCAGAAACAGCGCCTTCGTTGCATAGCTGCACAAACAAACCACGCAGCCGCGAGTTCGCAGTACCACGCGTACTGCCACCACGCCCGCTCCAGTCCAGGCGCCGTACCATATCTCCAGTACTCCGGTATGCCACTTCCCCAACCGCCCAACCACCACGCACGCCCACCCACAAAGCAAAACAGCAGCTTCCACGCCCTGTCCCCTCCCCCCTCCACTTACAGGTTCTCTCCGAAGCCGGAGCTGTCGTGCTGCAGCTCGCAGGTGGTGTCGGCCAGGTGCTGCGCCCAGCGGCGGCAGCCCTCGGCCAGGTTCTCGTCCCAGCGCAGTGGCTGCGCCTGGTGCCAGTCGCGGTAGGTGTTGTGGGCGTCCAGGATTGCACCGGGGTCGGGGCAGCCGCCGCCTGGAGGGGGGGCGTGGTGTAGAGGGGGGGGGGGGGAACGTGACGGGTGCATGTGGGGGACCAGACCTTGAACAGAAGACGCTTCGCAAATGGCACTAGGTGCACTGGGACTTGGCATCCTGCAGAGTGGTGGTGGTACAGTGGGGTTCACTCTTGTGATGTCAGGTAGTTGCTTGGTTGATGAGGGGATGGCAGCGCGGGAGGTGCTTAGGGGACCTGGCGCTGCGCTCACCCTGCAGGTCCTGTGCCTGTCCCCCACGGCCAACCTCCGCCGGAGGAGGGCGAGGCGGGGGGCGGCGAGGTGGGGGGCGACCCGCGCGCGGAGGGGGCGGCGGCGGGGGAGGAGGGGGTGGCGGGGGCGGGGAGGAGGAGCGGCGAGGGGGAGATCTCCGTGGGGAAGGGGGTCTTGGGGAGCGGCGTGGAGGGGGAGGTGGCGGAGGGGGTGGAGGCGGGGGAGGGGAGCTGTCCCGGGACCGCGGCGGAGGGCGCGGGGGGCGGGGGCCTGGGGGTGCACGAGGGGAGCGAGGTGCGCGGGGAGCAGGGGGAGGGGGGGGAGGCGGGGGGGGCGGGGGGGGGGGCGGG